>JADEYI010000049.1_pt1 | contig 228898 bp, 249 predicted proteins | sample 8542331 | NCBI WGS metagenome assembly JADEYI01 (sample SAMN16510988, study PRJNA670497) | mine drainage metagenome | isolation source: biofilm near Copperflume 1 | place: Germany: Marsberg coppermine Kilianstollen | collected 2018-02
GGCTGGCTCCTTTATGCCGATCACGAAGTGGCTCCAATATGCCGGTCGGTGACAGTTGTGCTGGCGCTTGCCGACGATGTCATGTTCCTGCGGCCACAGACCGTCTTATCAGCTCAACCGGAACCCGATGCGGTCGTAGACGACCCTCGGCCGGGCGATCAAGCGCCGTCCGCCGGGACGCCCATAGCTGCGCTGCTTGATGGCGTTCCGCTGCAGGCGCACGAACGCCTCGCCGGGAGGCTCATGCTTGACGATCCGGACGACTTGCAAGCCGGCGCGCTCGTCAACCGCCGCTTCCACGGCACCGCGATGGCCTCACTGATCCTGCACGGCGATCTAAACGCACCAGAGCCACCGCTGACCAGACCCCTCTATGTGCGGCCGGTGATGCTTGCGCCCGTCGAGTCCGCATACGAGCATACGCCCCGTGATCGCCTGCTCATCGACACACTCTATCGCGCAATCGTCCGCATCAAGGGCACGGCCGTGGAGCCTGGCGTGGCGCCAACCGTGTTCCTGGTGAACGTATCTCTCGGCGACCCCAATCGGCCCTTCGCCAACTTGGTGAGCCCTCTCGCTCGCCTGCTCGACTACCTCGCGGTGAAATACAACATCACGTTCCTAGTCAGCGCCGGTAACATCAGGAATGAATTGGCGTTGCCGGACTTCAGCCAGTGGGGCGAGTTCGAGGCGGCGTCGCCTGAAGCGCGGGAGCGCGCCGTACTGACGGCGTTATTCGCCGCAAAGCACGAGCGCTCCCTCCTTTCGCCTGCGGAAGCCGTCAATGTGCTCACAATCGGCGCCCAGCACAGCGACAATGTTGCGAACCGGGTCGGAGCTCGCACGGCGGTGGACCCGTTCGACGATCCCGCGCTGCCTAATACGAGCTGCGCGATCGGCCTGGGATACCGGCGCGCCGTCAAGCCCGACTTGTTTCTGCCAGCGGGGTGTGAACACGTTCGGATGGCCGCTGGCGGAGCTGGTGTCCGCATCAGATTCGGCTCGCCCCAGCGGATGTATGGACTGGACGCGGCCGCTCCTGACTCGGCTAACCAGGGGCGCCTTAACCGGACGGCGTACTCGGACGGCACAAGCGCCGCAACTGCGCTTGCAACGCGCGCGGCACACCGAATCTTCGATTCGCTAATGGATCGCGACGGGGGCTCACTCCTCGCCGACATTCCGCTTGAGTATTATGCCGTCGTCGTCAAAACACTACTCGTGCACAGCGCACGATGGAACGAGAAAGGAGACCTGATCAAGGAACTCTGCGGCCCGAACGAGCCGGCGCGGTGGGCCGAGCGCACAGCCAATGCGACCCGCTTTCTTGGCTTCGGTGTCCCCGATATTGGACGCATTCTCGACTGCGCCGAGAACCAGGCGACGCTCGTCGGCTATGGAGCGCTGCAGCCGGACCACGCCCACAACTACCGGATTCCCCTCCCACCCTCACTGGAGGGCGTTACCGTTCCACGCGAAGTGGCGATTACGGTGACGTGGTTCACTCCTGTCCATCCCGGCCACCAGAGTTACCGCACCGTGAGACTGGAGGCCGACGCTGTCCAAGCAATGGAGGCGATCGGCGTTGGGCGTTTCAAGGACCAGCCGACCGACCACTCGATCAAGAAGGGCACGGTGTTTCACGAAAGACTATTCGGCGAAAGAGCCGTGCCGTTCATTGATGACGGCCATCTCTCTGTCCGGGTGTGGTGCAAAGATGACGCGGGCAACAGCGGAAACGCCGTCCGTTATGCGATCGCCGTCACGATCGAGGCAGGTATGCCGCTGCGCATCTACGAGGAAGTCCGCGAGCGGCTGCGCGTCCGCCCGCAGGCGCCCGCGTGAGATACCCGTCATATATGGTGGGCCGCTGACCCGCAAGTAGGCGCGAAGTATGGGTTCCTTGCTCGGCCATTCGCTTCAACTGCTTGTCAATGGGTATGCCGCCCAAGCGGGCAACTGGGCGTGACGTTGGATTTCCGGTCGAATCTAAGGGCCGGTTCCTTGACCGTCAAAGGTCGCGGCGCTTTGCTCAGCCCTTCCGATCAGTGTCCGCTCTTGGCCGCTTTGGGATTCGGCGGTTAGCGACCCAAACTCTTCGTTGCAAAGCTAGATAGCGTCCCCTTCGCTGACCTATATGTAACCGAGGGCCGCATCGGCGCGGACGAACCGGATGACTTGGACCAATTCTTATTCGTCGCCTGGTCCTTCGTTATACCAATCCGGGTCCATGTCGCCTGCGTCAATCCAAAAGAGGTCGTAAGCTACTTTGACGTCTACATCCCATCTGTCCGGACCGTCTCGCATGAGGTTGCCGTGGAGTGTCAAGAAGACTGACACTGTCACGTCCTCAGTTACGGTAGTCGAACCCGTTCCCATAGACATTTCATCATTGTCAATAGAATCGTAGTGCGAGAAGTCTGCTGAGAGCTCGAATCTGCAATTCAAGTCGCACTCCACCTCCACAACGCAGATATTGTCTTTTTCGTCCTTTAACCAGACTCTTTGATCTTCCAAATTAGGACGAAACTCTAAGACTTCTATGTCATCTACTTGTGCATCGACTGAAAAGCCAGCTTCCGAGTGAGCGTCAATTGCCCAACTGAGATTGGGCATTTGGTCCTTTATGCCCCGCTGGAACTCTCTAGCTAGCCCCGATTTCGGTGAACTCAAGGCTGAAGCGACCTTCTCTTTAATCTTGTTCGCTGCATCGCTCTGACTGGTATAAAGCGAAGCTAGTTCCTGGAGCGTCTTGACGCAATATAAGCTCTTTGATTGATCGGCATAGTCACTCCACGCTTTATCGTCGGACACCAAAATGAACTTCGTGCCTTGTTTTTCCGCGAGACGATCGAGCGTTATCAGTGCGGCTGCATCAGGGAATTCGTGCTTCTTATCTTTTACATTCTCGAAAGGCGGCAGTGACGAGAAGTAGCGGTGAAAGATTTCTTTGAGGAGCTGTTCACCCTCCATAGGAACAAACTCGCCATCGCAATTACGTACGTATTCCTTTAGGCATTGTTCATGCGATGCCTTACCGAACTCTTCGGGCTCGGCAGCCGTAGCTGCCTCCTCTAAAGCGGACACATCAATGGCGGCCAGCCTATCGACATTCTTAACCGCCGCCTTTAGCGAATCGAACGCCTGCTTCGTGTTCCTCTGCATATGAGACACGACTTCATTGGCGACGACATCGCTGACATACAGCTTCATCCAAGAAGGAAGCTGCCGTGGGAGCAGGGCCAATTCAGCTTCTTCGAAGTGGAACCCATGCTTTTGGAATGCCTGTGTATCCAAGGAGAAGCCCCGCACTTCCTGCGACATTAATTGCTTCGCCGAAGGCAAGCCTTTAGGCATGGAACGTCACTCCCATGGATCGGAATGGCGAGACAGGGTCTAGATCTAGATCGTCGAACGTCGCAGAATCAACTGTAAGGGATTCCGTTTCGCCGTCGCGCCCGAGGCTCATGCCGTCCGGCACCTGTGCCGCCCAACGTTGATTCTAAGCCAGGTCAGAAATTCTCGATATCGAGGCCCTCCTTCTGAGCTCGATCGAGCGCCTTCCAAAGTATATCGGCAGACTTGCACGCTTTTCCATCATCGTCCGCACGATGTTTCCTTTTGTCTCGTTACCCAGACGCTTCTTAAGAGACTTCGCATCAGGTTCATCCGGCCGTCCGCTATACATGAGCGCCTTCAATCTCTTCAGCAGTTCCATATCGACCGAATTCAAGAAATCCCTTAGCGCTTCTATGCCCAAGTTCTGATCCTTGAAGTATGCGATCGCATCTTCGGCGCTTAGGTCGATGCCAAAGTCGTCGTCGATACCAAATGCCTTCCTCTTCGATTCATCCATGTTGTTCGCTGCCAAAGCGAGCACTTGAACGATACGAATTGCTTCGCGTACCAGCACGTCAGCTCCAAGTTGTTGTGGTTAAGGACGTAATTACCCCAATTGCGTGCGCTTCCGCCTTCAGTCAAGAACAGTCCCTAAAAGTCGTAGCTTCTCGCTTACGTCCGCTTTTGGCCGGAAGTGGTCAGAACGTCTCCGAAGTAATCTCTGACAGCGGTCGGCAGCGTCCCTCGTTGGCTTTGCCCCACAGGCACACAGCGGAACCACGCGACAACGCGACAGCCGAGTAAGCATGCGCTCGCGAGGTGAGGCTGTGGGGCCGTAGGGACGTCGCACGGTCGCGCTGTTGGGCCGTTGCGCGATCGTACTGGCGGCCTGGCAGACTCTTGTGCGCCCCAGGCGTCTTGCAGGCTTCTCTACAAGCGGCCCTGATTTCGCCTGTGGATAGGCCCAGGTGTAATCAGGCGCTTTCAAGCGCACCCGAATAGCGCCGACTATGCTTCGAACAGATCGCGTTCGGAGATCTTAAGACCTGCCGCAAGAGTCTCTATGGCGTCAAGGGAAGGATTGGCGCGTCCCCGCTCGATCCGGCTCATATAGGAGCGGGCAAATCCACAGCGATCCGCGAAAGCCTCCTGGGACATACCGGCGGCCCGCCTGAGAGTGGCAACTCGTTGTCCGAATCGTTTTCGAAGCCGTACGCGCACGCTCCGGAATGTCGGCTTATGTATACTTTAGTGCCACGCACTAATCGTGACATCTCCATGCGAGGGATCGAATGGGCAAACTTGACGCGGTGTCGGCCTTGGGGACAGTCGGCGCAAGGGATCCACTTAAGGTGACCCTTCATAGCAAGGTCAACAACTGGATCGCGCTGCTATTCCTGATCGTCGTATTCAACGTATTTTCAAGCTTGGCATCAAAGCTGGTCGCGTTGGTGCCATGGATGCAAGGGCTCGATATCGGCCCTGCCGCCTACGCGCTGCTGCGTGCAGCTATCGGCGTGACCGCGGCTGCAGTCGCGACGTTCATACTCGGAAACCTGCTTGCGGAGCAAATTCCACTGCGCCCACCGTTGTCATCGCTTCTAATGTCGGGGAAACTTCCGGAAATAGCACGTCGACGCCGCATCGTTGCTACTGTCGCGCTGTTGATTTTGATGCCGGTTGTGCAAACGGTTGGTCTAGCTCTAGATGCCTTCGTCCCGCTCCCTAGTTCGTCCTCGGCCGTGCCGGCGAAAGAAGAGCTAGGTAGAGATCTCTTTGCGCCGTCATCTCAAGTTGATGTTCACGGCACCTTCGTATTCAGCAGACAATTGGCGGACGCCAAATCAGGCAACATCGTCTCGCAGCGCATGGTGGGCGTTCGCTATCTTCGCGGGAATGGTGTTCAACAAGATTTCGGCCAAGCGTTTTACTGGCTAAATCAGGCTGCCCAACGATCCGACGTTGTTGCAATGTCGGCGTTGGCGGAGATGTACCACGACGGCGAGGGTATCCCGAGGAACGACAGCTACGCCCTACAGTTGTTCATCCGCGCGGCTCAGCAAGGCAGCGTCGTCGCGCAGATCAATCTTGCCGATATGCTGGCGGCCGGCGAAGGCGGCCCACCGGATGTTGTCTCCGCTTACGCTTGGTATAGCATCGCGAGCACGGCGGCCGGGACACGGTATCCGCAAGTTGCCCACCTCGCCAGTGAGCGCATCGATGCCCTAGCCCTTCTTATGGCACGACCGCAGATCGCCGAAGCGCAACGCCAAGCGGCAGTCTGGTGGGCGAGCCACCGCTAGCGTGGAGGAATCCAGAATCGCCGATACGGGTCACCGCCTGTCCAGCGCCGACGTCTTTGAAATCCGCACGCGTGCAGCGCAACGCCCAGGCGGCCGGGCGAGACCCGGAACAGTTGTCGCAGTTCCTCGAGCGCGTAGGCTTCCTTGCGCTGGGCGGGCGGCAGCGCTTCCCACCAACGCCGAACCTGCTCGGCTAGGGGTTGTGGCCGACGCGCCTGTGCGGCAGCCTGGTACTCGGCTGCCTGCTTGCGAAGCGAGTCCATGTACCCCGAAACGATGACGTCAGGACGCATATCTGTGGCCTTGTGATGTTGTGGTGGTGAATCTCTTACCCGCAGCGGGAAGCCCTCGATGGGCTTCCCTGCTATATAGGGGACCCCATCGACCCATCGAGCGTCAAAGGTCCCTACAAATCAATAGGTTAGGCGAGATGGATCATCTCATCGCCCATCGGGCTTAACCGCTTGAATTTGTAGCCCTTTCAGGTCGATGGCCCTGGCTATCGGTCGGTATCGAGCTATCGGGCCATCGATCGCCCAGAGCCGAGATAACTGTCCGTGCCTTGTCGGTAAGCCGAAGGGGCCTCCCGCTTGAGCTCGCTTTCTCAAGATACCCCTGCGCCACGGCGCGATTTAGCACTCCGCGCAGCTTGACCTTTCCAATCCTGAATTCGTTATCCAGCCCGCCATACCGGTTCTCAAATTGCGTAGCGGAAATCGGTTCCGGCTCCTTGGCAATTTGCGCGACAACTCTTAGAACGAGCTCGTCCCCTTGTTTCGCGGCTGATCTTGCAAGATCGGCCTTACGGAGATACCCGCGTTCCCCGCGGCGCAAGTAGACCGGCGGCTGTGGCGGCCCGTAGTTGTTCTTTGTGACGTGGGCAGAAAGGTAGAGGCGACGATCTTCCTCAGAGACACCCAGCTTTTCGGCCTCTTTAAGCGTGAGTGTGGCGAGGTTCATCTGCCACCGGACGCCATCAGTGAAGGCGCTTGATCCTCGAGACGATGTTTGCGACGGCTCTTCGCCCTTCATACTGCTCTTATTGGTGTGATGCGCCACAAGCACAGTTGCTCCGGTTTGCTTGCTTACAATTTCGAGGGCCTCTACAAACCGCGTCATGTCCTCAGCGGAGTTTTCCTCGCCGCCTCTAAACCGCGCAGCAGGGTCGACGATAATGAGCTTCAGATCGGGAATCTGGCGTGCGACCTCAATTAATCGCCATGGATAATCCGTTAGCGTGACCTGGCGGTGTCCTGGATTAACCGCCGCGGTCATGAGATTGCTTTCGCTGACCATCGACTTCACATAGAGACGCTCTTTCATTTTCTCGAGGATGCCTGCCCCGGCCATTTTCACGAGCTCATCGGAGATGACATGCATGCGGCGATGAATTTCCTCGAGGTCATCTTCCGCAAAGAGGATGAGAACACCGCCCGGTTCGCCGATTGCCCAAGCGCCGCCTGCGAGTGGCGAACCCGTGGCAACGCTTGCTCCTAGCTGCAACATGAACTGGGATTTGCCCGTGCCTCCGGGAGCGATGAGCGTAGCTACTTTACCAATCGGCAGGCAGCCGTTCAGCAACCAACAACGTTTCGGAGGGTCCTCGCTGATCAGCCGGTCGATTCGCGCTGCCTCAAGACTGAAGAGTGGCTTCACCGCATTCGCTGTGCCCCAGCTGACAGTGTGACGCCGGGACGCGAGTACAACTACCTCGCTTGGCTGTATCGGGCTCACGGAGGAACTCATCGACGACTCATGCTTGCGCGCGATGCTCGCGTGCGTGCGCAGCACTTCTTCGTCGGGAAGCGGAGGTCGATTGAGCGTGTTCCACTCTCGGGCCTTGGCAAGCGCTTCTTCGCTACTCAAACCTTGTCCAAACCAACGCCCGAGAAGCCGCGTCAAAGCATCATTTCTGCTACCCTTACTTGCGCCCTGGGAGTCATCGGGCGACAACCGGATGCCACCCACTGCCGCGGCATTACTCTTGTAGTTCCACTTGTAGGTGTCCAGTCGAATGACGTTGGAGGCGTCCCCGGTGACGCTGGGACTAGTCCGAAGCAATGCTTCCGGATCCACCCAGGCACCGCGGTTGTGATTGAACGTGGCGAGATGCTCCCGACTCTTCGGGCAACTCGGAAGGTAGCTGATTCGGGCGATATCACTTGCGTTCGGATCCAGCACACCTCCGAGAAGCTCGTTCAGTGCCACCCATACAGCCGCCCACTCGTTCGGAGCAATCGGCCTCTTGAAGGGCAGAACAAGCCGGCAGCGACTACCCTTCTCCCCGTGGCTATGGGTGGTGTACAGGACGTACTCGAACCCGGCGATACTAGCTTGCACCGCCGCCAAGTCCGGAACCTCATCAAGATCCAGGACTGCGCCTGACAGCGCAGTGACTCCAGCTATCCCTCGAGTAGACCCGGGCCGCATGGCCACGAGACTGAATAGCGGCCCATCTTTCGCTTCGCGAATGTCCCGCTTGCGCAGGCGCTTGACGAGCTGCTCCCACTCGATGTTTTGCTGGGGTCCAGGCGTAACGTCGCGAACGTTGTTGAAGAACGCGATTGACAACCTTTCTTCTACATCACTGTCCGCGCACGTTCTTAGAGGCAAAGTCGCAGTCATAGCGCCATCTTCTCTAGCGGGCCCAATAGATCTGTAGTCGCTGGCTCTGACGGCCGGGTTGAACGTGAGCTTATGTCGTCCTTGATTACTCTCACCGTTATTGGGATCGACACCGCGGGTTTGGGAAACAGGTGAGAATTTTGTTCAGTTACCTCGACGAGATGTTCAGCTACCTTCATGAAGGCGTACCCGTTAGCCGCATCGACGTACATGATCCGACCCTCACGGTCCATGTCTTCAAGAAACATGATCAGGGCTTGAACCGCATCGATGCTATTTGGAGAGCCAGATTTGCGCGGCCGCCTTGGCGTGTTTATCGCGCTTTTCATGTGCTCTCTCCTTGAGCTTTGCTGCGGCGGAGCTGAGCAGTGCTCGTGTGGCGACCGCCCTCATTTAGCCACTCGTCGAGGTCCGTTTTGAAGTAGTAAATGCGGCCCCGAGAAATGAACCTTGGGCCTGTCCCGAGGCATCTTTTGGACGCAAGCGTTTTGGAACTGAGCCCGAGATAATCCGCCGCGCCTTGAGCCGTCATCCGGCCATCGGGATACATCGAAATACTACTGGGTGGCTGCATTCCTTCTTTAAGTATCTGTGTCATGTGATCCTCCCTTGGTTGATGTGAAGGTCCCGCACCGGTCTCGACCGCAGCCCCGCCATCGGGGCGACCAATCAAGCCAAGTCATATAACCAGCGGGAACATTACCTCCATGGACATAGTGTAGCACACTGCAGAGCATACTTGACAGCGCACTACGGCTAGGGCACTATAGCGCTGGAATCCAAGAGGGGCCGATGGGTACAAAAAAGCCATGGAAGCTACGCCGGGAAGTTCGAAAACTGCCCCGGTCAATCAACGTCGCCGTGCGCCTGGACGCGAGGCTGAAGTTCGCGTCGGACCTTGGTGCTCGCGTCCACAACAACCAGACGTTGTCATCCTTCATTGAATGGGCGCTCTCCCGGACTGTTCGGGAGTTAAGCATCAGGTCCACCACGAAGACGGTGCAGAACGTGGTCGATGAAGTATGGGACATCGACCCTGCAGACCGGTTGATCAAACTCGCCTTCGCGTACCCGCAGCTTCTCAGCTACAGCGAGGAGCTTATATTCAAGGCGATCAAAGGACATCCCGCCTTTTGGACATCCCCTGAGAAGCAATCTGTGGAGACGTGCAAACTCAAGAACGTGCGCGCGGCCTGGGAACACCTCACAAAGATCGGGAACGAGGAATCTACTGAAAGCGATCTCGCTAAGGACATCGAAATTCGTCGAACGGGAGGTTAATCACATGGCCAAGGCATTTCAAAAGCTAACGCGCCCGGAGATGCGTAAGGCGGCCCCCGGGAAACCCATCATGGAGCACGGAATCAGTTTCGAACGCCTATGCAACGGCGACGGAGTGTTCAAGGTCAATGTCATGGTGGATGGTCAACGAATTCACCGAGTCATCGGGCGTGAATCGGACGGAACCACGCGAACACAAGCCGAAGATTTCATCGAGCAAGTGCGCCAGGACGCAAAGCACGAGCGTCTTGCACTCCCCAAGGGACGTAAGGTTGCATTGCGTTTCCGTCACGCGGCAGAGAAGTATCTGTCCAGGCTCGGCGAAGAGGAAGGTAAAGACTTGGCAATGAAGCGCAGACGTCTTGAACTTCACGTCATTCCCTTCTTCGGCGAAATGCCCTTGTCGAAGATGAACACGCTGGATATTGAGCGCTACAAGCGACACCGCCGAGATGAACTGTCACTCCGTGGCGGTGATAGGGTAAGCGCTGGTGCAAAGAGGCAGCCTCCTCGTCCTCATAGACAAGCGCAAAAGACCACCGTGGCAACGATAAATCGGGAGCTTGCAGTGGTATCCCATATGCTGAATAAGGCAGTCGAATGGGGTTGGCTGCAAAGCCGCTCCGTAAGGGTGAGGCGATTCAAGGAGGGCGAAGGCCGGATAACCTATTTGACAGTCGAGCAGGTCAAGCGCGTAGTTGATCGCGGCAAGGCGGATGCCAATCCACAGATCCATCTATTCATTTTGATTGGTCTCGAAACCGCGATGCGAACAACAGAGATCCTTTCGATTCGCAAGGAGAATGTTGACCTAGCACGTATGAGCATCTTCATTCCAAGCGCGAAGGCTGGGCCTCGCGAACAACCAATCACCACACGCCTGGGCGATACTCTAAGAGCCCGGATTGCTGCACTTCCCGAAGACACGCCCTGGCTCTTCCCCTCAACACATGCGAGACAGGGTCATACACGAGATGTTCGGAAAGCATATTGCCGTGTCATTTCCGCAGCCGGGCTCGACCCGAGGGTAGTTGTTAGGCACACGCTGCGGCATACCGCGATAACCCACCTCGTCCAATCCGGTGTGGATCTGCCCACCGTCAAGCGGATTTCGGGCCACAAGACGCTGGCGATGGTGGAGCGCTACGCACACGCCAATGGATCCCATATTCGAGCCGCTATGGATCTGCTGCAGAGACGGTATGAGGAAGCGGCCTGAAGCAAGTTCCGGCGCCCGGTTACACCAGAACTACACAAACCCAAACGAAAAGGGCCCAGCGTTCTTGCTAACCCCTTGATGTGTTGGTAGGCCGTGGCGGATTCGAACCGCCGACCAACGGATTAAAAGTCCGCTGCTCTACCAGCTGAGCTAACGACCCGGAGAAAGGGCGCGATTTTAAGCGTTCAGCGGTTGAGCGTCAACGAATCGGCAGGATTTGCTTGCCCGAGTTCAAGCCTCGCGCAACATGCGCCAGTACTGGAATTTCATGGTCGAGGCGGCGCCGGCGACGATCGCAACAAAGGTCATGATCGATCCGAGCGCCAGGGTCGAGAAGCCGGAGATGCCCTGCCCGATCGTGCATCCGAGGGCCGTGATGCCGCCGAAACCCATCAGGATGCCGCCGAGCATGTGATTACCCGTATCGGCCGCGTCGCGGAAGCTCTCCCACCGGAATGTGCGCGTGGCGAGCGCGTAGGCTGCGGAGCCCGCGATCACGCCCGCCGCGGAGGCGATGCCGTAGGTGATGATCCTCGTCGTGTCGGTCCAGAACATCAGGTATTCGAGCGTGAAGGCCACCGGTGAGACGAACGAGAACGACTCCATGCGCCCGGTGTTGGTGGCAATAAAGGCTTCCTGCAGCGTGTTCGGGTCTTCGGCCAGGTAGCCGATGTGGCCGCTGACGTACCAGCCGCCAACCACGACCAGCCCGGTGATGACGCCTCCCAGCGTGTAATCGAAGTTCGAGCGGAAGCTGCGACTCGAGTAGACGAACGCGAGCAGCCCGCCGCCGATGACGAGGGAGAGGATCTCGACCCAGGTTCTCTTTCCGATTCCGGTCGCCCTCGCCATCAGATTCGGCAGATCCTGCCCGCCGGGCAGCGTGAGCGATGCCTTCTCCAGCACGTCGACGCGGAACGCGCCGAACAGCCCGCGCAGGGTCATGTAGGCGGCGATGCCCAGAAATACGAACACGACCACCGACTTGAGGTTGCCGGCGCCGATCCGGATCAGCGTCTTCGAGGCGCATCCGGAGCCGAGCGTCATGCCGACGCCGAACAGGAAGCCGCCGACGATGTACGAAAGCCAGGTGAAGCTCGGAGTCTGGTAGATCGACTTCGACAGGTTGACCACCCCGGCCAGCTGCAGCGCGTTGGCGCCCAGCACTGCGACCGCGATCGCGAGCAGCCACATGCGCATGCGGTTGAAGTCGCCGATATTGACCCAGTCGGACACCGCGCCCATGGTGCAGAAATCGGTCTTGTTGCCCACCGCGCCGAACACGAACGCGAGCGCGAACGCTCCCCAGGCGACGTAGTGCGCGAGTTGTGCAGGGTTGACTTCGTTCACGCGGGCCTCCTCCCGTCAGTGTCGGAACGCAACGGGGAAATATAGCGCAGCCTCCCGCCGCGCCCGATCGGACGCGTGAAGGAGCCCATCAACGCAGCTGATAACGGGTGCTGTCGGGAATACCCGCCGCCTCGAAGCCCGCGCGCCTGATGCGGCAGGCGTCGCAGACCCCGCACGCGCGCCCCTCGGCGTCGGGCTGATAGCAGGTCACGGTCTGCGCCGGGTCAATGCCGAGCTCGAGCGCAAGCTGCACGATCCTAGCCTTGCAAAGGTCGATGAGCGGAGCGCACACCTCGATACGCCGCCCTTCGACCGCCGCCTTGGTCGCGAGATTCGCCATGGCCTCGAAGGCGCGCAGGTATTCCGGCCGGCAATCCGGATAGCCCGAGTAGTCGATCGCATTGGCGCCGATGAAGATGTGGCGCGCGTCGATCACCTCGGCCCAGGCGAGTGCGAGCGAAAGGAGAATCGTGTTGCGTGCCGGAACGTAGGTGACCGGAATGCCGGGCGCGGCACCGTCCGTTGGAACGCCGATCGCGCGATCGGTCAGCGCGGAGCCGCCAAACACGGTCAGGTCGAGCCTGACGGTGCGGTGCTGCGCGGCGCCCAGCCGCGCGGCGATCGCACGCGCGGCCGCGAGCTCGGCCGCGTGGCGCTGGCCGTAGTCCACCGAAAGTGCGTGGCAGGCGTAGCCCTCGCGCAAGGCCCAAGCCAGGGTGGTGACGGAGTCGAGCCCGCCCGATAGCAGAACGACCGCGTTAAGCTTCAGCGCCGCAGCCCCTGCAGGCGCTGCTTCGCGCTCGCAGCGGCAGGGCTCGCGGGGTACTTCGCCAGCAGGTCCTCGAGCGTCTTGCGCGCACCGCGCCGATCGCCGCTTGCTTCCTGCGAGCTGGCGATATTGAGCATCCCATCGGGTGCCTTGGAGCTGTCCGGCCACGCCGAGAGAAGTTTTTCCTGGCTGGCGATCGCCTTCTTGTAGTCGCGCTGTGCGTAGTAGGCGTTTCCGATCCAGTACTGTGCAGACGGCGCGAGCGAGCTCGACGGGTAGGTGACGAGGAAGCCCTCGAAGGCGGAAATAGACAGCGGATAGTTGCCGAGCTTGAACTGATTCAGCGCCGCTTCGTAGGCCTTGGTCTCGGCCGGCGTTGCCGGTGCCTCGCCCGTTGCCGGCTGCGTGGTCGCCGCGGCGGCCTGCTCCCGCGCCTGCTCGAGCTTGCGCAGCCTGGTGTCGATATCTAGGTACAGGTCCTTCTGCCGCTTCTCGGCCGTCTCGATCTGGTTCGTCAGCACCTCGACCTGGCCGCGCAGGCGCGCGAGATCCGAGCGAAGCTGATCGAGCTGCCCGGCCAAGTCGAGGATCGCGCTACGGTCCGCCGCTCTCGCCTCGAGCTTGGACAGCCTAACGTCGATCGCCTTCTGGTTCGCATCGACCTGCGTGCGCAGCGCGTTGAGCTTGTCGTCGTCGCCGAACAACGCCGCATTCGCGCCGTGCGGCAGCGCGAACGGCGCAAGCAGCGCGCCGACAAGCAGCAAGCGAGCGCCCAGGTCGCGCATCAATATTCACCCTTGTAGAGGATGTCGCAACGCCGGTTCTGCGCGTAGGCTTCCTCGCTGGTACCCTGGGCCTTGGGCTTTTCTTCGCCCAAGCTCACCGCCTCGACCTGGTCCTCTCTCGCGCCCAGCAACAGGATCAGCTTCTTCACCCCGTCCGCGCGCCGCTGCCCGAGCGCGACGTTGTATTCGCGGCTGCCGCGCTCGTCGGTATTGCCCTGGATCAGCACCTTGGCCTCCGGATGATCGCGCAGGTACGCTGCATGAGCCTCGATCATAGGCTTGTACTCGTCCTTAACGTCGAACTTATCGAAATCATAATAGATCGAGCGCTTCGACAGAATACTCGAGGGATCGGTCAACGCTTTCGGCCCGGCGCCCTTCTGCCCGGTGAGGTCCACCCCGGTGACTCCCTTGCCTTCGACTCCCTGGCTCTGGACCCCGGTCGCACCCGGACTGCGTTCCTCGACGCCCGCCGGCGGCTGCTCCGACGACATCGGCGCACTCGCGCACCCGGCAAGCAACGCGAGCAGCGCTGAGATAAGAATTGCGCGCATTTCGATTCTCCTTTACTGAATGAAGGGACCCCAGGCCGGCTCACGCACGTCGCCCGCATTGACGGTGAGACGCTGCCTGACCCGGCCGTCGACCGACACCGCCGACAGCACGCCGCGGCCGCCGATGACCGTCGCGTACAGGATCATCCGGCCGTTGGGGGCAAAGCTAGGAGATTCATCACGGTCGCTGTCGGTCAGGATCTGTACCTGCTGGGTCGTGAGGTCGAGCAGCGCGACCTGGAACTTGCCTTCGCTGTTGCGCGCGATATAGGCGAGGCTCTTTCCGTCGGGACTTACGCGCGGGGATACGTTGTATGTACCGTCGAAGGTAATGCGCTGGGCATCACCCCCGGTCGCCGGCATGCGGTAGATCTGCGGGCTGCCCCCGCGGTCCGAAGTGAAATAGATGAACTGGCCGTCAGGCGAGAAGAACGGCTCGGTGTCGATCGCGCTGCTGTAGGTCAGCCGGCGCACGCCGCTGCCGTCGGGATTGATCAGATAGATCTGCGAGCCGCTGTCGCGCGAAAGCGAGACCGCGAGCTTGCTTCCGTCCGGCGACCACGCCGGGGCGGAGTTCGATCCCTTGAAGTTCGCCACCACGTGGCGCTTACCGTCCAGCAGCGAATGCACGTAGACCACCGGCTTCTTGTTCTCGAACGAAACGTAGGCAAGACGCTTGCCGTCCGGAGCCCACGTTGGCGAGATGATCGGCTCGAGCGAGGCAAGCGCCGTTTCTTCGTCTGCGCCATCGGCGTCGGCGATCTGCAGCTCGTAACGGTTGGCGCGCTTGACGACGTAGGCGATCCGCGTAGAGAACACGCCCCTGACGCCGGTCAGCTTCTCGTACACGTAATCCGCGATCCGGTGGGCGGTCGCGCGTGCCTGGTCCGTGGCGAGCGTGTAGGCGACTCCGCCGAGCGGCGCCTGCTTCACCACATCGAACAGCCTGAAGCGCACCTCGTAGCGCCCGTCGGGACGCGCCGCGACCGAGCCAAGCACCAGGGCGTCCGCCAGCCGCGAACGCCATTCGGCATAGTCGACGTTCGACGCCTCCGTCGGCTGCGGCGTCAGCGGCGGCACCTCGAGCCCGCGGAACAGCCCGCTTCGTTCGAGGTCGGCCCGAACGATCGAGGTTATGCCCGGAGGCAGCGCAGCCTCGCCGGGAAACGGCACGATAGCGATCGGTATTCGATTCGCGCCCGCACCGGTGATCTCGATCGAGAGTTGCGCCCGCGCGGGCAGCGCGACGAGCAGCAGTAACGATGCAAGGAATGCGACGGCGCGGGAGATCCGGCGGGCGGACGGGCTCTGCATGGCTCCTCTTCTCAGCTCGGAGAAACGTGATTATAACGAACCATTGATGCGATTCCCTGTCGCTGGGCGGCGACAGCAGGACATCATCGTTGATCTAACGGTCGGTAAGTCAACTCGATGCGGCGATCGAAAACGCCGGGATCTTCCGGCTTGGGCAGCGGCGAGGACTTAAGAATGGCGCGAACGATGGCATCGTCGAGCGCCCCATTGTTGCTCGACTTCTCGACGACCACGCGAAGCACCTCCGCGGTCGGCAGCAGAAAGATCTGAAATACCGCTTCGGGATTGCCCTGAATATTCTGCGGCAGGATGATGTTGCGGTGGATCCTGGCCCTTATCTTGTCCGCCCAGGCCGCGAGCGCTTTGCTGCGCGCGGCCGCAGCGTCGCGCGCAAGCAGCGCGCTCAGCTCGGCTTCCTGGCGTTGCGCGCTGATCTGCTGCTCCTCGGCCGCGAGCTGCTCCTGCATCTGCTTTCTAAACACGTCCTCGCGCGGCTTGGGCTTGGGCTTGGGCTTGGGCTTGGGCTTCGGTTCCGGCTTCGATGGAGGAGGCTTCGGCTTCGGCTCGAGCTTCGGTTTGGGCGGCGCCTTGATCGCGATATCGGGCTTTTCGATGCGCGGCTCCGGCTTGGGCACGAGCTTCGGCGGTGGCGGCGGCAACGGCTCGACTTTTTGTACCGGCTCGGGCTTCGGCGGCGGCGGCGGCTGGACCTTGGGCGCAGGCGCCGGGGCGGGTGTAGGCAGCCCCGGCCAGAGCTCAACCACCATTGCGGCCGGCGGGTGGCTCTCCCAGCGGATGCCGACGAAAAGGATCGCGAACAGTACGAGGTGCACCGCCAGGGCGAGCACGAGTGCGCGCCCCAGCGCCGGCTGTTCGCGCTCCTCGAAACCGTCGAAGGGCGGCGCAGCGCTCATTGCGCCGGCTTGACCAGCAGCCCGACCCTCCGAATATGCTCGCGCTGCAATTCATCCATGACGTTCAGTACCGCCTCGTAGCGCACGTTCTTGTCGGCGGCGATGAGCACCGGCGTGTCCGGATGCTCCGCCTGCCGCGCGCGCACCAGCTGCGCCAGCTCGCCGCGTGCGACGCGCCGCTCTTCGCCGCGCCCGCCCTTCACGCCGGGCATGCGCACCATCACGCTGCGATCCTCCTTGATCACCACCTCCAGTGGCGCGGCGGGCGCATTCGCCGTCTTCGACACCGATGGCAACTCGACCACGCCTGGCGTCACCAGCGGCGCGGTCACCATAAAGATGATAAGCAGCACCAGCATCACGTCTATGTACGGGACGACGTTGATCTCGTGCATCGGTCCGCGCTTGCGGTGCAGGGCGGGCATGCGCTATCTCGTGGCCTGGCGATGGAGGATGTTCGAGAACTCCTCCATGAAGCTCTCGAACCGGATCGCCAGCCGTTCGATGTCGTGCGAGTAACGGTTGTAGGCGACCACGGCCGGTATCGCAGCGAACAATCCGATCGCGGTCGCGATCAGCGCCTCCGCGATGCCGGGCGCCACCTGCGCGAGCGTCGCCTGCTGCACGTTGGCGAGGTTCCGGAAGGCGTGCATGATTCCCCACACCGTGCCGAACAGGCCGACGTAGGGGCTGACCGAACCAGTCGAGGCGAGAAACGCAAGCCGGCGTTCGAGGTGATCCATCTCGCGCTGGAACGTGGCGTGCATCGCGCGGCGCGCCCCGTTTACCATAGCCGAGGCGTCGCCGGCGCGCTGCCCCCTGATCTTGTTGAACTCGCGGAACCCCGACTCGAAGATCCGCTCCAGGCTGCCGATCGAGTGCCGGTTGGTGACCGCGCCCTGGTAAAGCGCGTTCAGGTCGTTACCGCTCCAGAATTCGCGCTCGAACCGCTCGGTCTGGGCACGCGCGCGACGGATGACGAACCACTTCTGGAAGATGTACATCCAGGACATGAACGACACGGCGAGCAGCAGCACCAGCACCAACTTCACCACGAAACTTGCGTGGACGACGAGCGTCCAGAAATCCAGATCCTGCGTGACGTTCATGTATGTTCCAGCGCCTTTTTCAGTTCTTCGGGCATGCGCGCCGGCCTCATCCGGACGCGGTCGACCACGGCAAGAGTCACTTCCGCTTCGACCAGCAGCGCATGCCCGCGTTCAACGCGCTGCCGGAATACGACGCTCGCGCGACCCATTTTAACCACTTCGGCACTCACCGAAACGAGATCGTTCAGCCCGGCGGGCCGATGAAAGCGCGCGGAAAGCTCGTGCACCATGAACATCACGCGCCGTTCGTCGCTCAGACGCGACAGGTCGATCCCGGCCTGGTTCAGCAGTTCGGTGCGGGCGCGCTCCATAAAGGCCAGATATTGGGCGTGAAACACCACGCCCCCAGCGTCGGTGTCCTGGTAATACACGCGCATTTCGATGGCGAAAGTCCGCCCTTTCACAGCAGGTCGTTCATGCCGCTTGGCGCGACGATGCCGAAGTGGCGGTAGGCCAGCAGCGTTGCGACGCGCCCGCGCGAGGTGCGCTGCAGGTACCCCTGCTGAATCAGGTAGGGCTCGAGCACGTCCTCGATCGTGTCGCGCTCCTCGCCGATCGCCGCGGCGAGGTTTTCCACCCCGACCGGGCCGCCGGAGAACTTCTCGATCACCGCGAGCAGCAGCCTGCGATCCATCAGATCGAGGCCCAGCACGTCTACATCCAGCATGCCGAGCGCGGCGTTCGCGACCGCCCTGGAGACCGCCCCGTCGGCCTTGACCTGGGCGTAGTCGCGCACGCGGCGCAGAAGCCGGTTCGCGATGCGCGGCGTGCCGCGCGAGCGGCGCGCGATCTCAAGCGCGCCCTCGTCCGCCAGCTTGACCTCGAGCAGGCGGGCCGAACGATGCACGATGGTCGAGAGCTCGGCCTCGTTGTAGAACTCGAGCCGCGCCACGATGCCGAAGCGGTCGCGCAGCGGGTTGGTCAGCATGCCGGCGCGCGTGGTCGCGCCCACCAGCGTGAACGGCGGCAGGTCGAGCTTGATCGAGCGCGCCGCCGGTCCCTCGCCGATCATGATGTCGATCTGGTAGTCCTCGAGCGCGGGATAGAGAATCTCCTCGACGACCGGCGAAAGGCGGTGGATCTCGTCGATGAACAGCACGTCGCGCGGCTCGAGGTTGGTGAGGATCGCCGCCAGGTCGCCAGGGCGCTCGAGCACCGGGCCCGACGTCTGGCGCAGGTTGACGCCCATCTCGCGCGCGATGATGTGCGCCAGAGTGGTCTTGCCCAGCCCCGGCGGGCCGAACAACAGCACGTGATCGAGCGCCTCGCTGCGCGCCCTGGCCGCCTCGATGAAGATCTCGAACTGGCCGCGCACCTTCTGCTGGCCGACGTAGTCCGCCAGCGACGCCGGGCGCAACGAGCGCTCGATCTGCTCCTCCCGCGCCGAGGCGGGCTTGGTCGAGATCAGGCGGTCGGTTTCTACGCTCACGTCAGGATTTTGCCAGAGCCTTCAGCGCGGCGCGGATGCCGTCGGCGAGCGCCACCGCGGGAGGCAGCCCCTTGACGGCGGCGAGCGCCTCCTTCTCGCTGTAGCCGAGCGCGACCAGCGCGTTCAGGATGTCGGCGCCGGCCCCGGCCGGCGCTCCCGCCGTGCCCGGCAGCGGCTCGGCAAGCTTGCCCTTGAGCTCGAGCAGCAGCCGCTCGGCGGTCTTCTTGCCGATCCCGGGCACCTTGGTCAGCCTCGCGCTATCCTGCACCGCCACCGCCTGCGCCAGTTCGACGACCGAAAGCCCCGACAGCAGCGCGAGCGCGGTGCGCGCGCCCACGCCCGAGATCCTGATCAGGCGCCGAAAGGCGGCACGCTCTTCAACGCTGCCGAAGCCGTACAGCACGTGCGCGTCCTCGCGCACCGCGAGATGCGTATGCAGCGTCACCGTTTCGCCGGTCGCGGGCAGGTTGAAGAAGGTGCTCATCGGCACGTCGACCTCGTAGCCCACGCCGGCCACGTCTACCACCACCTGGGGCGGGTGCTTGGCGGCCAGCCGCCCGACGAGTCTGCCGATCATATGATCCGTCCCGCCTTGCGGCGCGTGCCGCGCAGGCCCAGCGCCCCGAGCCTGCCGCCGTGAGCATGACAGATCGCGCACGCAAGCGCGTCCGCCGCGTCCGGGCTGGGATCGCCGGGCAGATCGAGCAGCCGCCTTACCATGTGCTGCACCTGCTCTTTGCTGGCGTGGCCGTTGCCGACCACGGCTTGTTTGACCTGCAGCGCAGTGTACTCGGCCACCGCCAGCCCCGCGAGCACTGCGGCGCAGATCGCCGTGCCGCGTGCCTGGCCGAGCGCGAGCGTCGATTGGGGGTTGACGTTGACAAATACCTTTTCGACCGCGGCCACCTGCGGCGTGCTGGCGGCGATTACCTGCGTCAGGCCCTCCAGGATCACGCGAAGCCGTTCGGCGAGCTCGCCCGCCGGGGTCTTCACGCAACCGCTGGTGACGTAGGCGAGCTTCGCGCCGCGTTTGTCGATGACGCCGAATCCCGTGACCTGGAGCCCGGGGTCGATGCCGAGGATGCGCACGCTCGCGCTCAGGCGTCTTCCGGCATGGCGGTAGTGTAGACATCCTGCACGTCGTCCAGGCCCTCGAGCGCCTCGAGCAGCCTGCGCATGCGCGCCGCTTCGTCCCCGGCGAGCGCGATCTCGGTCGTCGCCTTCATGGTGATCTCGGCCAGCTCGGGCTTGAGCCCCGCCTTGTCCAGCCCCGCCTTAACGGCCGCGAACTCGCCCGACGCGCACAGGACCTCGACCGAGCCATCGTCGTTGGTCAGCACGTCGTCCGCGCCCGCGTCGAGCGCGGCCTCCATCACCTTGTCCTCACTCGCGCCGGGCGCGAACACGAACTGCCCGCAATGGCGGAACATGTAGGCCACCGAACCGTCGGAGCCAAGATTGCCGCCGTTCTTCGTGAACGCATGCCGCACGTCGGCGACCGTGCGCGTGCGATTGTCGGTCATGCAGTCCACCATGACGGCCGCCCCGCCGGGCCCGTAACCCTCGTAGCGGATCTCCTCGTAGGCGACGCCCTCGAGCTCGCCGGTGCCGCGCTGGATCGCACGCTTGATGTTGTCGCCCGGCATGTTGTTCTCGCGCGCCGTGTCCACTGCGAGCCGCAGGCGCGGGTTGCTCCCCGGATCGCCACCGCCCAGACGCGCCGCCACGGTGATCTCCTTGATCAGGCGGGTGAAGATTTTGCCCCGCTTGGCGTCCTGGCGCCCCTTGCGGTGCTGGATGTTCGCCCACTTGCTGTGACCTGCCATGCGTTAGTATTCGCGCCGGATAAAAAGTGATTCATTCTACCGCCATGCCCACGCCCTCGCGCGCCGCAGGCTACCGCGCCTGGGGCATCGCCTTTGCGTTCGCGGGCGTAATCGCGTTCTCGTTTCGGCCGATCCTGATCAAGCTCGCCTACGCGGCGTTTCCGGTGGCGCCGGTGACGCTGCTGTTCCTGCGCATGGCGATCGCGCTGCCGTTCTTCGCCGCCATTGCGTGGTGGCTGCGTGCGCGTGAGCCCCGCCTCACCCCCGGCGACTGGGCCGCCGTCGCCGGCCTGGGCTTCATCGGCTACTACATGGCGAGCTTTCTCGATTTCCTCGGGTTGCAGTGGGTCGGCGCGGGGCTCGGGCGGCTGATCCTCTTTCTCTACCCTACGCTGGTGCTGCTGCTGTCGCTGATGTTCCTGAAACGACGCCCGAGCAGGCGCCAGCTCGCGGCGCTCGCTTTGAGCTATGTCGGCATCGCGCTGGTGGTGTCGAACCGATTCGGAGGGCACGCCGAAGGCGGGCTGTTCCTGCTCGGCGTGAGCCTGGTGTTCGGCTCGAGCCTTTGCTACGCGATTTACCTCGTCGCGGGCAGCCAGATGGTGCAGCGGGTCGGCTCGATGCGCTTCACCGCTTACAGCATGATCGTCGCCACGCTGCCCGCGGTGGCGCAATTCTTCCTCCTTGAGCCGCTGTCGGCGCTCGATCTGCCATCCGAGGTCTGGTGGTACGCGATCGTGATGGCCGGCTTCAGCACCGTGCTGCCGGTGTTCCTGGTCGCGGAGGCGCTCAAGCGCATCGGCGCCAATCATTTTGCCTTGATCGGCGCGGTCGGGCCGGTCACGACCGCGGTCGCGGGCGCGGTCGGGCTGGAGGAGCCGCTCAACTGGCTGCAGGCCGCAGGCGGCGCGCTGGTAATCTTCGGGGTTCTGCTCGTATCGATGAAAAGGAGCTAGGCATGGACCTGGGAATCAAGGGCAAGACCGCGCTGGTGTGCGCGGCGTCCAAGGGGCTGGGAAAGGGCTGCGCGATGTCGCTCGCGCGCGAGGGCGTGAACGTGGTGATTACGGCGCGCGGCAGGGAAGCGCTCGAGGCGACCGCGGAGGAAATCCGCAAGGCTACCGGTGCGAAAGTGACTGCGGTCGCGGGCGACATCACTACGCCCGAGGGACGCGCGGCGGCACTCAAGGCCTGCCCGCAGACGGACATTCTGGTCAACAACGCCGGTGGGCCGCCCCCGGGGGACTTCCGCAACTGGAGGCGGGACGACTGGATCAAGGCGCTCGACGGCAACATGCTGACGCCGATCGAACTGATCAAGTCGGTGATCGACGGCATGATCGAGCGCAGGTTCGGGCGCATCGTCAACATCACCTCGGGCGCGGTCAAGATGCCGATTCCCGAGCTCGGGATGTCGAACGGCGCCCGCACCGGCCTGACCGGGTTCGTCGCCGGGCTGTCGCGCTCGGTCGCGCAGCACAACGTGACGATCAACAATCTGTTGCCGGGGCCGTTCGACACCGATCGGCTGCGCTCGAACATGGCGTTCAACGCCAAGAAGGCCGGCAAGACGCCGGAAGAGTTCGCCAAGTCGCGCATGGAGGCGAATCCGTCCAAGCGCTTCGGCACCGTGGAGGAGTTCGGCGACGCCTGCGCCTTCCTGTGCGGCGCCCATGCGGGCTACATCGTCGGCCAGAACCTGCTGCTCGACGGCGGTGCTTTCCCCGGCACATTCTAGAGCGGTAAAATCCACGGTTCACCGTACCGGAGGACATATGAACGCTCCGTCCCGCGCCGGATTGCCGGCCCTCAACCTCAAGGACCCGAAGCTTTTCCGCGAACAGTGCTACGTCGACGGCGCCTGGGTCGCCGCCGACTCGAAGAAGACGTTTCCCGTCGACAACCCGGCCACCGGCGAAACCATCGGAGCCGTGCCCGACATGGGGGCGGCCGAGACCCGGCGCGCGATCGAGGCGGCCGACAAGGCCTGGCCCGCGTGGCGCGCCAAGACCGCCAAGGAGCGCGCCGCGATCCTGCGCAAGTGGTTCGACCTGATGATGGCGAACCAGGACGACCTCGCGCTGATTCTCACCACCGAGCAGGGCAAGCCGCTCGCCGAAGCGAAAGGCGAGATCGCGTACGGCGCCTCGTTCGTCGAGTGGTTCGCCGAGGAAGCCAAGCGCGTCTACGGCGACGTGATCCCGCAGCACCAGGCCGACAAGAGGATCCTGGTGCTGAAGCAGCCGATCGGCGTCTCGGCGATGATCACGCCGTGGAACTTCCCCAACGCCATGATCACGCGCAAAGCCGCTCCGGCACTTGCCGCGGGTTGCACGGTGGTGATCAAACCCGCCGAGCAGACGCCGTTTTCGGCGCTCGCGATGGCGGAGCTCGCCGAGCGCGCCGGAATGCCCAAGGGCGTGTTCAACATGGTCACCGGCGACGCGCCGACCATCGGCATGGAGATGTGCGCCAACCCGACGGTGCGCAAGCTCTCGTTCACCGGTTCGACCGAGGTCGGGCGCATCCTGATGCGCCAGTCGGCCGACACGATCAAGAAGCTCTCGCTCGAGCTGGGCGGCAATGCGCCTTTCATCGTTTTCGACGACGCCGATCTCGATGCCGCGGTCGAGGGCGCGATCGCAAGCAAGTACCGCAACGCGGGCCAGACCTGCGTCTGCGCCAACCGCATCTACGTGCAGGACAAGGTCTACGACGCCTTCGCCGCGAAGCTGGCCGATAAGGTCAAGAACTTCACGGTCGGCGCCGGCACCGAGTCGGGCGTGGTGATCGGTCCGCTGATCGACCGGCAGGGGATGAAGAAAGTCGAGGAGCACGTCGCCGACGCGACCGCCAAAGGCGCCAAGGTGATCCTCGGCGGCAAGCCGCATAGCCGCGGCGGCCTGTTCTTCGAGCCCACCATCCTCACCGGCGTGACGCAGCAAATGCGCGTGTCGAACGAGGAGACTTTCGGTCCGGTGGCGCCGCTCTACCGCTTCAAGACCGAGGACGAGGCGATCGTCATGGCGAACGCGACCGAGTTCGGACTCTCGGGCTACTTCTACAGCCGGGACATCGGCCGCATCTTCCGCGTCGCCGAAAAGATGGAGACGGGCATGGTGTGCGTCAACAGCGGCATCCTTTCCACCGAAGTCGCGCCCTTCGGCGGCGTCAAGCAGTCGGGGCTCGGCCGCGAGGGATCAAAGTACGGCATCGAGGAGTACCTCGAGGTCAAGTACCTGATGCTCGGGGGAATCTGAGAAACGACTCCGCCTGCGCGCCCAGGCGCGCGTAGGCGGCCCGATACTCCCTCGCCAAGCGCTCGACGACTTCCGCCGCGGCCGGGGCGTCGTCTATGACGCCCACGCCCTGACCGGCGCTCCAGATGTCGCGCCAGACCTTCTTCTCGACGTTGCCGCCCGAGCCGAAGTTCATCGTCTTCTTGTCCGCGAGCGGCAGGTCCTCCGGATCGAGCCCGGCGGCGGCCACGCTCGGGCGCAGGTAGTTGCCGTGCACGCCGGTGAAAAGCGGCGTGTAGACGATATCGGCCGCGGCAGCGTCGACCAGCATTTTCTTGTATTCCGGTTTGGCGTTCGCTTCGCGCGTGGCGATGAACCGGGTGCCGACGTACGCGAGATCCGCGCCCGCGGCCTGGGCCGCAAGCACCGCATCGCCGGTGGCGATCGCTCCGGCGAGCAGGATCGTGCCGCCGAAGAAGCGCCGCACCTCCTGCACCAGCGCGAACGGGCTGAGCATGCCGGCGTGCCCGCCGGCGCCGGCGCAGACCAGTATCAGTCCGTCGACCCCCGCCTGCATCGCCCTGCGCGCATGGCGCACGCTGATCACGTCGTGGAACACCAGCCCGCCCCAGTCATGTACCCGCGGCACGATCTCCTCCGGTGCGCGCAAAGAGGTGATGATGATCGGCGCCCGGAAGCGCTCGCATACCTGCATGTCGCGCCCGAGCCGGTCGTTCGAGGCGTGCACGATCTGGTTGACCGCGTAGGGAGCGGCGTGGGCGCACGCAGCGAGCTCAAAGGTGATCCGCTCCAGCCAGGCCTCGAGCTGTTCCTTGGGACGGGCATTGAGCGCCGGGAACGATCCCACGATTCCTGCCTTGCACTGCTCGATCACGAGCTCCGGGTTCGAAACGATGAACATCGGCGAGCCGACAACCGGCAGGCGCAGACGGCCCTGCAGCAGCGCGGGAAGGGGCATGCGGATTCTCCGAAAGACGCGGTGATTCTGGCTGCGCCGGAAGTATCGCATGCGCTGCGCACACCCTCCGACTGCTAGAATGCCGGTCTTGCATCGCCCTCCGCCATGTCCCGCCTGATTCGCAACATCGCCATCATCGCCCACGTCGACCACGGCAAGACCACGCTGGTCGACAAGCTGCTGCATCAGGCTGGAGCATTCGCCGCGCACGAGCGCATCGCCGAGCGTGTGATGGATTCGAACGACATCGAGCGCGAGCGCGGGATCACGATCTTCGCCAAGAACTGCGCGGTAGATTACGCGGGCGTACACATCAACATCGTCGATACGCCGGGACACGCGGATTTCGGCGGCGAGGTCGAGCGCGTGCTGGGCATGGTCGACGGCGTGCTGCTGCTGGTCGATGCGGTGGAAGGCCCCATGCCGCAGACGCGCTTCGTCACCAAAAAGGCGCTCGCGCTGGGTCTCAGGCCGATCGTGGTGGTTAACAAGGTGGACCGCGACGGCGCGCGCCCCGACTGGACCGTCAACCACACCTTCGAACTGTTCGACAAGCTCGGCGCGAGCGAGCAGCAGCTCGATTTCCCGGTCGTTTACGCGTCCGCGCTGCAGGGTTGGGCGTCGCTCGATTCCGCGCGGCGCGGCCAGGACATGCGGCCGCTGTTCGACACGATCCTGGAAAGGGTACCCGCGCCGATGGACGTGGATGCGGATGGTCCGCTGCAGCTCCAGATCTCGGCGCTGGACTATTCCAGTTACGTCGGGCGCATCGGCATCGGGCGCATCCGGCGCGGGCGCCTGAATCCGGCGAGCGAGGTCATGGTGATGCTGCCGGGGCAGCCCCCGCTGCGGGCCAAAGTCGCCCAGGTATTCGGTTTCAGCGGCCTGGAGCGCATTCCGCTCGACGCGGCGAGCGCCGGCGACATCGTGCAGTTCACCGGCGTGGCCGAGCTCGCCATCGGCTGCACCCTGTGCGACCCGGATCACCCTGACGCCCTGCCCGCGCCGCGGGTAGACGAGCCGACGATCACCATGAATTTCCAGGTTAACTCCTCGCCTTTCGCCGGCACCGAGGGAAGATTCATCACCAGCCGCCAGATTCGCGAGCGGCTGATGCGCGAGCTGTTCACCAACGTTGCGCTGCGGGTCGAGGACACGAGTGACGCCGATGTGTTCCTGGTTTCGGGCCGCGGCGAGCTGCACCTGGCCATCCTGGTCGAGAATATGCGGCGCGAGGGCTACGAGGTGGCGGTCAGCCGGCCGCGCGTGATCACTCGCACGGTCGACGGGATACTGCAGGAGCCCTACGAACTGCTCACGCTCGACGTCGAGGAAACGCACCAGGGCCAGGTCATGGAAGCGCTGGCGGTACGGCGCGGCGAGCTTCTCGACATGGTGCCGGACGGGCGCGGCCGCGTGCGGATGGATTACCGCATTCCGGCGCGCGGGTTAATCGGGTTCCAGGGCGAGTTCATGAACCTCACGCGCGGCAACGGGATTCTGAGCCATGTGTTCGACGACTACGGGCCCTGGAAAGGCGAGATGCCGGGGCGGCGCAACGGCGCAATGGTGTCGCAGGAAGACGGTGTGGCGGTCGGATACGCGCTGTTCAACCTTCAGGAACGGGGCAGGCTGTTCGTCAGCCCGGGCGACAAGGTCTATGAAGGGATGGTGGTCGGAATCCACAACCGCGACAGCGACCTGGTGGTGAACCCGATCAAGAACAAGAAACTGACCAACGTGCGCGCCTCCGGCAAGGATGAAAACGTGCTGCTCACTCCGCCGGTGAAGCTGACGCTCGAATTCGCGATCGAATTCATCGAGGACGACGAGCTGGTCGAGGTCACGCCGAAAACGATCCGCATCCGCAAGCGGCACCTGACCGAGAACGAACGCAGGCGCGCCGTGCGCGCCGCCGCCGTCGCGTAACCCTCCTTCCGTGGCACGCCTCCTGCGGCAATCGCTGGTACTTGCGGCCGCGGCGCTCGGCGTATGGGCAAGCGCACAGGCGAACGAGTGCCTCACGCCAGGAGCATGGTTCGCGACCGAGTCCGGCGCCGTGCGGCCGGTCAAGGCAGACGATGTGCTCGCGCAAATGGCGCGGGGTCAAGTCGTGCTGCTGGGCGAGACGCACGACGACGCGGACCATCACACGTGGCAGTTGGCTACGCTCGGTGCGCTGCACCTCCTGCGGCCGCGGATGGTAATCGGATTCGAAGCATTTCCGCGCCGCGGGCAGCCGGTGCTGGACAAGTGGATCGCCGGCAACCTGTCGGAGCGCCAGCTGCTAGAGCAGACCGACTGGGAGAAGGTCTGGGGCTGGCCCGCGGATCTATATCTGCCGCTTTTTCGTTTTGCCCGCATCAACCACATCCCGCTGCGCGCCCTGAACGTCAACCAGGCGCTGATCAAGGCGATTTCAGCCGAAGGGTGGCAGGCGGTGCCCGAGTCGCAAAAGGAAGGCGTCACCCGCCCAGCCGCGCCCTCGCCAGCGTATCTGGAGGATTTGTTTGAAGTCTACAAGCTGCACCCCGACGGCGACGACCCGGACAAGGGCCGCCAAAGCCCCAGTTTCCTGCATTTCGTCGACTCTCAGACGACCTGGGATCGCGCCATGGCGCAGGGGCTGGCGCACGCGGCGCGCGCGCCGGGCGACGCGGGGCAACCGCTCGTGGTCGGCATCCTGGGCAGCGGACACATACGCTATGGCCGCGGGGTCGCGTATCAGTTGCGCGACCTCGGCATCGGAAGTGTCGGCATGCTTCTGCCCGTGGCCGCGAATCGCGACTGCGCAGGACTGGCCGGAATCGCCGATGCCGTGTTTGCCGTCCCGAAGCTGCCGGCGTCCGCGCCGCCACCGCCCCGGCTCGGCGTGCGCATCGAGCGAACGAAGGACGGCATCGGCATCGTCGAGGTGGTCAAGGGCGGCCTCGCCGAGTCGACCGGCTTGCGTGCGGGCGACCGGATCGTCTCGATCGCCGGCACGGGAATCGCGCGCATGAGCGAGGTGATGAGTGCGGTCCGCGCACAGCCGCCGGGAACGTGGCTGCCGATGCGCATCCGTCGTGACGGCCGGGAACTCAACCTGGTGGTGAAGTTCCCGCCCGAGCGATGACCCGCCGCTGGCGTGCGGCCGTGCTGCTCGCGGGGGTGCTGGCGCCCGCGCTCGCCGTGGCGGGCGCGGCGCGGCTCACTCTGGACGTACGGCTCGACCCGGCGTCGCGGGCGCTTCGGGTGGCCGCCGAGCTGAGAACCGGGGGCGAATTCCGCTTCGAGCTCAATCGCGCGTTCGCCATCCGGTCCGCGACCGTCGACGGCGCGCCGGCCGCGGTCGAGCTCGCGGGCCGCGACGGCGAGCTCAACCTGTGGCGCGTGCCGGCAACAAACGGCGCGACGCTGCGAATCGACTACGCGGGCACCCTGCCGGCTCTAGACCGGTCGCTCGACTTTCGAGAGGTACTGCGTGAGACGCGGGCCATGGTTTCGCCGGCGGGCAGCTATCTGCCCGCCGCAAGCGGCTGGTATCCGGTCGCGGACGGGCCGTTCACCTACAGCGTCGAGCTGTCGCTGCCGCGCGATCAGCGCGGATTGGTGCCCGGGCGGCTGGTGGAGGAGGAAGTCTCGGGGGAGCGTTATCGCGCGCGCTTCGAGTTCGACCACCCGGCCGACGGCATCGAGCTGATGGCGGGGCCGTACCTCGTGCGCGAGAGAATCGTCGCGCGGCGCGGGGCGGCGCCGCTGCGCCTTAGAACCTACTTCTACCCCGACCTCGAGCCGCTCGCCGCCGGCTACCTGGACGACAGCGAGCGCTACATCGAGCGCTACCGCAAGATGATCGGACGCTATCCCTTCGCATCGTTTTCGGTCGTCGCCAGTCCGCTGCCGACCGGATTTGGTATGCCGACCCTCGCCTACATCGGCGCGGCGGTGCTAAAGCTGCCCTTCATTCGCGCCACCTCGCTCGGTCACGAAGTGCTGCACAACTGGTGGGGCAACGGCGTCTATGTCGACTACGCGACCGGCAACTGGAGCGAGGGCCTGACCACCTTCATGGCGGACTATGCCTATAAGGAGGAGGCCTCGCCCGAGGCTGCGCGGGAAACGCGGCTTGCATGGCTGCGCGACTATGCCGCGGCGCCTTCCGGCGAACAGCAATCGCTGGCCGGCTTCCGCTCGAGGGCGCACGGCGCCGCCGCTGCGGTCGGCTACGGCAAGTCGGCGATGGTGTTCTTCATGCTGCGCGACCTCATCGGCCGCGAGGCCTTCGAGGCCGGCGTGCGCGATTTCTGGCGCGCTAAGCGTTTCCAGGCCGCCTCCTGGGGCGACCTGCGGGCGGCGTTCGAGCGCGCCTCGGGGCGGGATCTCGCGTGGTTCTTCGAGCAATGGGTCGAGCGCGCCGGCGCCCCGCGCGTGCGCATCGAATCGGCGCAGGCGCAGCGCAAGGGAAGCGCGGTGACCTTCGCGCTCGCGTTCGCGCAGTCGGCGCCACCGTACCGGATGCGCGTGCCGATCGAAATCGTTACGGGCACGCGCGCGCAGACCCGCTGGGTCGACCTAGAGCGCGAACACCAGACCGCGCTGCTGCGCCTGAAGCGCGTTCCCGACGGCGTGCGACTCGACCCCGGGCTGCGCGTTTGGCGTGCGCTCGACCCGGAGCAGCTGCCGCCGATCCTTCGGCGCTGGATCCTGGCGCGCACGCCGCGCCTTGCGCTCGCCTCGAGCGGCGCCAAGATCTCGCGCGCGGCGCAGGCCCTGGCTCAGACCTTGTTCGAGAACCCGGCGCACACGCTGGCTTTGGCGGAGATTTCCGCCCAGGGCGACGCTGTTCTCATCGTCGGCCTGGATGCCGACGTCGATGCGGCGCTCGCGCACCTGGGCTTGCCGCCGCGACCGAAAGCGCTCGCCGGCCGCGGCAGCGCTCAGGTCTGGACGGTGCAGCGCGCGGTCAATGCAACGCCCGTCGCGATCGTGTCGGTGCGTGACGCCGCGGCGCTACTCGCGCTGCGGCGGCCCCTGCCGCACTACGGCGCGCAGAGCTATCTCGTGTTCGAAGGCACGCGCGCGGTCGCGCGCGGGGTCTGGCCGGCGCCGGGGCGCCTGATCCCGGTCGCGGCGAAGCGCTAGACGAGCTTCAGGCGCATCGGGTGCATGGCGGAGAATTCGAACCCCAGGCTGCGGTAAAGCGCGTGGGCGCGCTCGTTGTCGCGATCGGTGAGCAGCGTGATGCGCAGCACACCGTCCGCGCGCGCCTGCGCCGCCACGTGCTCGAGCAGGGTTCTGCCGATACCCTGCCCACGCCGGTCCGGCCGCACCACCAGGTCCTCCAGCCACGCCGCCTTGCCGCCTTCGGCCGTACTCACGGTATAGAGCAGGCTAAGCATCGCGACCGGGTCGGCGCCGTCGCGCGCGACGTAGATACGGCCGATCGATGCGTCCGAGACGATCGCGCGCAGCGCGCGGCGCTGCTTTTCCGAGTCAGGGGCGAATTCGGCCTCCTGCGCGAGCAGCAGCCCGAGCAGGTCGGCCAAGCGCGGGACGTCTTCGTCTCTCGCGAGGTCAATCGCAACCGACGCCGGGCACTTCGAGCTCATGCGCAATAGTGCCGCATATTTCAGGCCGAGTCGCCGCAGCACGACGGCTTGCGCCGCAGATTTCTAGCAAAATGAGAAATAGGCCGTTTGCGTTCGCGCCATGCTTCGGTAACTTGGCTGCATGGACTCGCTCCACATCGGATCAACTTCCCGGATGCCCCTAACGCTCGGTGCGGTAGTCCTGTCGGGGTGCCTCGCAGGACTTGGCGCACTAACCGGGTGGAGCGATCTCTCGCTGGACGGGTCGGGGCCCGCCGCTACGGCGAGAGCGGCCGGCGGATGCCGCTACTGCGGGGTCGTCGAGCAGGTGCGCGAAATCAAGAGCAGGTCGACCCGGTACGGGGTCAGCACGGTCTCCGGCGGGCGAGACGAGATGATCGTCATGCTTCTCAGCGTGCTGAGCGGCACTCCCGACACATCCGGCCAAATGAAAATCTATGAAGTAAGCGTACGGATGGACAACGGCTCGATTCGCGCCGTAAGAGGTGGCCGGGTTCCGGACTGGAAACTCGGGGACCGGGTCAAGATCGTCAAAGACCAAGTCGAGCCGCTGTCGTAACTCGCCACGAATGAAAACTTCCATCTTCCTTGCCGCCTTTGTCGCGTTGCTCGCGGGCGGATGCGCGTCCACGCAAACGGTCAAGGAAGCAAAGGGCCAGGGCGCAACCCGCATCTACCATCACGGCTACAGTACGGTATACCGCGCGACGCTCTCTGCGGCGAAAGCGAAGGGGCTCGAGATCACCGAAAACGATCGCAAAGCCCGCAGTCTGATCCTTACACAAGGCGTTACCTGGAAGGGCCTGGGTGAGAAAGTCGCGGTATTCATCACTCCCGTGACGCGCGCCAGGACGAAGGTCGAGGTCGTTAGCAAACCCGTGATGGCGCCGCTGAACTTCCAGCCTGACTGGCAGCAGGCCCTGCTGGATCAGATCGACGCGGAGCTGAGAGCGAAGAAGTAGAGCAGCTGCGGCTCAGACGTTGAAGCGGAAGTGCATCACGTCGCCGTCCTTGACGACGTATTCCTTGCCCTCTATGCGCAGCTTGCCGGCCTCCTTCGCGCCCTGCTCGCCCTTGCAGGCGACGAAGTCCGCGTAGGCGGCCACCTCCGCGCGGATGAAGCCGCGCTCGAAGTCGGTATGGATCGCACCGGCACCCTGCGGAGCCGTAGCGCCCACCGGGACCGTCCAGGCGCGCACCTCCTTCGGCCCGACAGTGAAGAAGGTCTGCAGTCCCATCAAGCCGTAGCCCGCGCGGATGACTCGGTTCAGCCCGGGCTCTTCCATGCCCATGTCGGCGAGAAAGACCTTCTTATCCTCCTCGGGCATATCCGCGATCTGCGCTTCCAGCGCGGCGCAGATGGCCACCACCGGCGCGCCCTCCTTGGCGGCGTGCGATTCGACCGCCTCGAGCAGAGGGTTGTCGCGAAAGCCGTTCTCGTTGACGTTCGCGACGTACAGGGTCGGCTTCATCGTCAGCAGGAACAGCGGCCGCAGCAGCACGAGCTCTTCCTTGGAGAGTTCCGCCGTGCGGGCGGGGCGGCCCGCATTCAACGCGCTCTGCACTTTTTCCAGTACCGCGGCCAGGCGCTGCGCCTCCTTGTCGCCCCCCGCTTTGGCCAGCTTTGCGCTGCGCGCAAGCTGCTTTTCCACGGTTTGAAGATCCGCCAGAGCGAGCTCGGTGTCGATAGTCTCGATGTCTGAAACCGGGTCGACCCGTCCCGCGACATGCACCACGTTCGGGTCCTCGAAACAGCGCACGACGTGCGCGATGGCATCGGTCTCGCGAATGTTGGCGAGGAACTGGTTGCCGAGACCCTCTCCCTTCGATGCGCCGGCGACCAGGCCCGCGATGTCGACGAACTCAACCACGGCGGGAATCACTTTCTGCGGCTTCGCAATCTCGACCAGCACTGCGATCCGGCGGTCGGGCACCTCGACGATGCCGACGTTCGGCTCAATGGTGCAAAAAGGGTAGTTCTCGGCCGCGATCCCGGCCTTGGTCAGTGCATTGAACAGGGTGGACTTGCCGACGTTCGGCAGCCCGACGATGCCGCATTTGAGACTCAAGCTCTTTCCTTTGTGTGCAGCTTCAGCATTGCGCTCTGCAAGTCGCCCGCCAAGCATTGCGGAAGCACGTCCAGCGACTTCTCGATCGCACGCTCGATCGCCTCGCGTTCGCCCGGCGCGGGTCTTGCCAGCACGTAGTCCGCCACCAGGCTCTTGTCGCCCGGATGGCCGATGCCCAGTCGCAGACGCCAGAAATCGAGCACGCCGGTGCGCGCAGCGATGTCCTTGAGGCCGTTGTGGCCGGCAACGCCGCCGCCCTGCTTCATCTTGGCGACGCCCGGAAGGAAGTCCAGCTCGTCGTGCGCGACCAGAATCTCAGCGGCGGGTATCTTGAAGAACCCCGCGAGCAGGGCGACCGACTTGCCGCTGACGTTCATGAAGGTCTGCGGCAGAAGCAGCCATGCCCCGCTCGGCTCGTGACGACCGACGTACGCGTGGTACCTGGGCTCGCTCTTGAGCGCAATTCGCTCGCGCGCGGCGAATTGCTCGACGAGCCAGAACCCCGCGTTGTGGCGCGTGCGCTCGTACTGCTTGCCCGGATTTCCCAAGCCGACGATTAGGCGGATGCCCGGCATGCTTGGCTAGAAAGAAAAGGCGGCAAGGACCGACGGGTCCGTGCCACCCCCTTTCGTCCCGTTGTCTATTTCTTCTCTTTCTTCTCGGCGCCCTTGTCGCCGCCCTTCTCCGCCGCGGCGCCCTCGGGAGCCTTCTCCGGTACCGCCTGCGCGGAAGTCGGCACCTCGGACGCAGCCGGCGCGGCCGCCTCTGCCGGCGCCTCTTCTTCCTCGGCGATCAGCGTCGGCAGCAAGACCGTGGCCACGACGGGATTCTCGCCCCTGTGCAGGATGGCCTCGACACCCTTCGGCAGCTGGATGTCCTTGGCATGGATCGAGTCGCCAACCGACAGCTCACCCATGTCGACCTCCACGAATTCCGGCAGGTCGTCCGGCAGGCACGCGATGTTCAGCTCGTTCATCACGTGGCTTGCCACGCCTCCTTGCTGCTTGACCCCCGGCGACGTCTCGGCGTTGATGAAGTGCAGCGGCACCTTCATGTTGATCTTTCTCTCCTTGGAGACGCGCTGAAAGTCGACGTGCTGGACCTCCCCCTTGTAGGGGTGCATGTTGAACGTGCGCAGCAGCACCTGCTCCGCGCCCCCTTCCAGCTTCAGGGTGAGGATAGAAGCGTGGAATGCCTCGGTATGGAGCTTCTTGAGCAGGTCCTTGTGATCGAGCTCGATATTGACCGGTTGCCCGTCTCCGCCGTAAATGATGCCTGGGACCTTGCCCGCGCGGCGCAGGCGGCGGCTCGCACCCGTGCCCTGCGCTTCGCGCTTGGTGGCGTTGATTTCGATTTTCATTTGCTGCTCCTTTGCATTTTCCGCCGGGTCCGCGACCAGACACGGGCAGGGTTGATTAACCTACTCGATGAACAACGAACTCACCGATTCCTCGGTGAATATCCGCAAAATCGTTTCCGCCAGCAGAGTCGCGACCGACAGCTGCCGGATTTTGGGGCACGCCCGCCCCTCCTCGCTGAGGGGAATCGTATCGGTCACCACCAGCTCGTCCATGTCCGAGCTGGCGATCCGCTCGATCGCGCCGCCGGAAAGCACCGCGTGCGTGCAATAGGCGACCACTTTGGTTGCGCCCTCCTGCTTCAACACCTGCGCCGCCTTGCACAGCGTGCCTGCAGTGTCGACCATGTCGTCCATGATCACGCAGGTACGCCCTTCGACCTCGCCAATCACGTTCATCACCTCGGACACGTTTGCGCGCGGACGACGCTTGTCGATGATCGCGAGGTCGGACTCCAGCCGCTTGGCGAGCGCCCGGGCCCGCACCACCCCGCCAACGTCCGGCGAAACGACGATCAGGTTCTCGTAGCGCTGCTTCCAGACATCCCCGAGCAGGAGCGGCGCCGCATAGATGTTGTCGACCGGAATGTCGAAAAAGCCCTGGATCTGGTCGGCGTGCAGATCCATCGTCAGCACGCGCGCGACGCCCACCGAGGTGAGCATGTTGGCGACCACCTTGGCGCTGATGGCGACGCGCGCCGAGCGCGGGCGGCGGTCCTGGCGTGCATAGCCGAAATACGGAATCGCCGCGGTAACGCGTGCCGCCGACGAACGCTTGAGCGCGTCGACCATCACCAGCAACTCCATCAGGTTGTCGTTGGTCGGAGCGCAGGTCGATTGCAGCACGAACACATCCTTGCCCCGCACGTTCTCGAGCAACTCGACCAGCACCTCGCCGTCGGAGAACTTGCCTACTATCGCGCGGCCGAGCGAGATGTTGAGATGGCGTGTCACATCCTGCGCGAGGCGCGGATTGGCGTTGCCGGTGAATACCATCAGTCGCTCGAGCGACGTGCCGACCATGTTTGCTGGTCCAGTGCTAGTGAGTGGCTGGGGAGCCAGGATTCGAACCTGGGAATGCCGGAATCAAAATCCGGTGCCTTAACCAGCTTGGCGACTCCCCAACGTGTGCTGCTATCCGCGAGAACCGCCCCGCGAACCCTCAGTCTGCCCAGTCGTAAAGCGGATGGCGCTGCAGACCCCTCGTGACGAAGCCCCGCATCGTTTCCGGCAACTGCGACTGCAGGGCTTGCGCCTCGTCTCGTTCGGAGAATTCGGCGAACACGCAGGCCCCTGATCCCGTCATACGGGCCGCCGCTGCGTGCTGCCTGAGCCACGCGAGATGGGCCGCAACGTCGGCGTAGCGGGCAGCAACGACCGCTTCCAGGTCGTTCCTTCCTTGTCCCGACAAAAAGGGCGGTATTTTGAGTTGTTTCGTATCGCGTGTCAACGCGGCATCCGAGAAGATTTCTCTCGTAGAAACCGCAACTTGAGGTTCCAAAACGAGGTACCAGGCAGGCGGTAGAACGAGCGCCGTCAGGCGCTCGCCGACGCCCTCGCCAAGGGCGCTTTCGCCGAACACGAACAGCGGCACGTCGGCGCCGAGCCGCAGGCCAAGGCTCATCAGCTCGCTGCGCGGCAGGTTGAGGTTCCAGAGACGATTGAGGACCAGCAGCACCGTGGCTGCATCCGACGACCCGCCGCCCAACCCGCCGCCAATCGGCAGAGTTTTTTCGACCACGATGTCGGCGCCAAGCACGCGCGCGCGCGGGCCTAGGCGCGCAAGCGCATAGTCTTTCAGCAGCAGTGCGGCGCGCAGCGCCAGGTCGTCATTCTCCGGCACCGCAGGATGGGGCTCGACACGGCGCAGCGCACCGTCCGAACGGGCGCGGACGCCGACCCGGTCGGCGCGCTCGATCAGGCGGAACACCGTCTGCAACAGATGGTAGCCGTCGTCGCGACGGCCGAGCACGTGCAGCATGAGATTGAGCTTCCCCGGCGCCGGATACCACTCGAACCCGGTCATGGCCGCACTTGCCACTCACCGATGGCGAGGCGCAGCTCCAGACCGGGATAGACCAGGCGCAGGCGCGCCGGCAGCCCGTTGCCGTCCCCGTAGGCCAGGTAATAGATGCGCCAACCGTCCTGCTCGAGCTCGCTCAGCCGACCGCGCGCGTCCCGGGTCTCGCGCGCGGGTCCGGGCGCCGGCTTCCCGCGCACCCAGTCGGAGAGTCCCGCGAGCGGTACGCGGAACCCGAGCACCTGCTCGGTGAGCGATTCCGCGTCGTGCGCGCGATACACGCGTTGGTCGGAAGCGGTGACGGTCACCGTGTCCCCCTCGCGCTCTATCCGCGCCACGCCTTGCCCGAGGGGCGAAGTAATCAGCATTTCATCGCCTGCCGCGCGGTGGCGCCACGCGATATTGCCGCTGGAGCCTTGCTTGTCATAGCGTACCGCGATCCGGCCCGAGAGCTGGAACTCGAGCCCCGCTGTCGGCTGCAGGAACGGAAGCTCGGCGCACGCCGGGAGGGTCACCAGCGCGGCAGCCGCGAGAACCCGCAGACTGTTTGTTGCGCTCACCCCAGGTCTCTAAGGGCTGAAGCGCCGAACCGTCTTTCGCAGGGTCTCGTTCTCGGGGTGGTTCTTCAGCGCCTCGTTCCAGATTCGGCGCGCCTCGTCGCGTTTGCCTTCGACCCAGAGTACCTCGCCCAGATGCGCGCCGATTTCCGCGTCGTGCTGATCGTCGTAGGCGCGCCGCAGGTAGGTCTCCGCCTCGGCGAGGTTTCCCTGCCGGTATAGCACCCAGCCCATGCTGTCGATGATGAAGCCGTCGTTCGGCCGTAACTCAAGCGCCTTCTCGATCAACTTGCGCGCTTCGGGCAAGCGCAGATTGCGGTCGGCGAGCGAGTATCCCAGGGCGTTGTACGCGTGCGCGTGGTCGGGCTGGAGCTTGATGACCTTGCGCAAGCTCTGCTCGAGGGCGTCATAACGGTCGAGCTTCTCGGCCGTGAGCGCCTGGTCGTAGAGCAGCTCGGGCTGATCCGGGGTCTTCGCCAGCGCGCGGCCGAGCAGCGCGAACGCCCCGGCCGCGTCATTCGCGTCGCGCAGCAACTGAGCCTCGGCGATGACCAGCTGCACCGCGTCCTGTTTACTGTTGACCTTTACCGCATGCAGGTAGGCGCGCGCGGCCTCGAGCTTGCCTTCCTGCACCATCGCCTGCGCCGCGCGCAGGCGCGACGGCAGGTAATGATCGCCGTTCTGGATTTGCTCGTACCAGGCGATCGCTTGCGGCCAGCGCTTCTGCGCCTCTTCGATCTGGCCCAGGATGTAGCGCGCGCCGTCCGGATCCCGGTAGTCCAGCGTGAGCAGGCGCTTCATGCTCTCTTCGGCCGTCGCGTAGTCCTTGAGCTGGAAAGCAAGCAGACCCACGGCGTAGATGACCTCGGTGCTGTCGGGATTCGCGGCCAGCAGCTTCTCGAACTGTTTCCTCGCCTCGGCATAGCGTTTCTCGCTCACCAGCAGGCGGGCGTAGCTCATGCGCACGTCGTTCTGCTCGGGATACTTTTCGAGGTAGCGCGCGAGACGATTCGCGGCCTCCGCCGGCGACTTCGTCTGGAGGATCTGGGCTTCGAACTCGGCGGCGACCGCCCAGTCCGGGCGCAGCTCGGCAGCGCGACGGATCTCCCGCAGTGCGAGCGGTTCGTCGGCGGCGGCCATGGCCGCCTGCGCAACCGCGAAATGCGCGTTTGGCAGATCAGGATACCCGGCGGCGAGCTTGCGCACGAGCCGCAGGTTGGCGGCCTTGTCCGGGTCCGCAGCGAGCAGACGAGTGACCTGCATGAAAACGTTCTCGGGCTTGGTCTCGTCGGAGGACAGCAGTTTCTTGAGATAAGGCTCGGCCTCATCGACGCGCCGCACGGCCGCCAGATACACGGTCACCATCTGCAGCGCTGGTACCGAGTCCGGCTCGGCTTCGTGCCAGAGCCTCGCGGCCTCGAGCGCGAGCTCCGGCATGCGCGCGTAGTTTGCGATTTCCACCGCGCGCCGCGCGATACGCGGGTCGCGCGTGCGCTTGGCGAGATCGATGTAGGTCTTGGCCGCCATCTCGGGGTCGCCGCGCTGCGCGGCGATCTCGCCGACCAGCAATTCGTACAGGATCGGCTCGGTCAGCTCCTCGTTTGGCAACCGCTCCGGTGCCTTAACGGCGATCGCCTGCGCACACGCCGGCGCAGCCGCGAACAGCAGCGCGGCCGGCAGGACAAACTTCCGCAAGATCGGGGATAGTGCGACCATCTTCCTTCCTAAGGTTTCGGCAGGGGCGCGAGCACGCCGACAGCCGCAACCCGATTCGGACGCATCTTAGGTATATTTGATGCCCCGCACAAGACGCACGACCGGTGCAGCGCGCGACACCTTCCATTGACCGACATCCAGGCCGCAAGTTCAAGTGCCCGAGCTACCGGAAATTGAAGTGACGCTGCGCGGCATCGCGCCCCAGCTGACTGGCCGCACCCTCACCGGCGTCGCCGTGCGCGAACCGCGGCTTCGCTGGCGGGTCCAGGACTCGATCGAGCACCTTGCGGGGCGCGAGATCCGTTCGCTACGGCGACGCGGCAAGTACCTGCTGTTCGACTGCGGCGATGGCCATCTCATCGTGCATCTGGGCATGTCGGGCAGCCTGCGCCTGATGGAGCGAAATACGCCGCCGCTCAAGCACGACCACCTCGATCTGCAGTTCGGTGAGCTGATTCTTCGGCTGCGCGATCCGCGGCGCTTCGGCGCCGTGTTGTGGACTGACGCACCCCCGGAGATGCATCCACTGCTGCGTCATTTGGGCGTCGAGCCGCTGACGCGCGCCTTCAATGCCAAGCGCCTGCACGCGCTGACGCGGGGCCTGCGCGCGGCCGTAAAGCAAACCCTCATGGACGGACGGCGCATCGTCGGCGTAGGAAACATCTACGCAAGCGAAAGTCTTTTCCTGGCGGGAATCCACCCCTGCGCGCGCGCGGGCAGCCTTTCGCCCGAGCGCTGCCTGCGCCTTGCGGCCGCGATCAAGATAACGCTGCGCGCCGCGATCCGCGCCGGAGGGTCGAGCTTGCGCGACTTCGTCGGCAGCGACGGCAGCCCAGGCTACTTCCAGCAGCGCTACTGGGTCTACGGCCGGGCGGGCGAACCCTGCCGGCGCTGCGGCGCGCCCGTCAGGCGCAGGGTGCAAGGTCAGCGGGCGACATTCTACTGCCCGTCTTGCCAGCGCTAGCGCGCCTTCAGCCGCCGAGCGACTTCACTTTTTCGCTCAACTTGTCGCGCACCAGCGGATGAACGAACTTCGACACGTCGCCGCCCAGGGTGGCGATCTCTCGCACCAGCGTGGCCGAAATGAACATGTGCTGCTCGGAAGGAGTGAGGAAGATGGTCTCTACATCGGGGTAGAGGTTGCGATTCATGCCGGCGAGCTGGAACTCGTACTCGAAGTCGGCCACCGCCCTGAGCCCGCGCATGATCACCCGCGCATCGTGATCGCGGATGAAGTCGATCAGCAGCCCCGCGAAACCCACCACTTTCACGTTCTTCAGGTCGCGCAGCACCTCGCTCGCCATGTCCACCCGCTCGCTGCGGGTGAAGAACGGGCGCTTTGACTGGCTGTCGGCGACGCCGATGATCAGGCTCTCGAACAGCGACGCAGCGCGCCGCACGATGTCCTCGTGTCCGCGCGTGAGCGGGTCAAACGTTCCCGGATAGACGGCTCGTATCATCTGTGCTCCATTGCAATAGCTGGTAGCAGACCTGGCCGGCGCGCTTGCGCCGAAGTTCGCGCCAGGGCTGCGGTGCGGCCAGCGGCGAGGCGGCCTCAAGGTAGACCCGCGCGTCCGGCGCAAGGCACGGCGGCAGCGCCTCGAGGACGGCCGACAGCGCATTCTGCCTGAAGGGTGGATCGAGGAAAACCACGTCGAAGCGCTCGCTTGCCGCGGCGAGGTAGGCGAAGGCATCGCTCGAAACGATCTCCACCCGCTCGGTGCCAAGCGCGGCGCGGCTCGCGCGCAGCGCAGCGATCGTCGCCTGGTCGCTCTCGACCATCACGACACGCTGCGCGCCGCGCGAAGCAGCCTCAAATCCGAGCGCACCGCTGCCTGCGAACAGGTCCAGGCAGGAAAGACCGGCGAGGTCCTGCCCGAGCCAGTTGAACAGTGTCTCGCGCACGCGGTCCGGGGTCGGGCGCAGTCCCGGCCGCGACGGCACGCCTATCAGACGGCTGCGCCAGACGCCACCCACGATCCGAACGCGTCCAGCCGGCTGCGGTCTATTGCCCGCGTGCTTCATCTGAGCGCGGAGTCCCGTTTGATAGAATCGGGCGCCAATCTTAGCGGCTTTTGCGCCGCCATCCGCGTGTTTGGACTGGGCAACAGATCCTCCAAGGAAGCCGTCTCCTGGACCTCCCGCCTCAAGGCAGGGTTGGCGCGCACGCGCGACACCCTCGGTGGGGGACTCGGCGCGCTGCTCGGCCGACGCAAGATCGACGAATCACTGTTCGAGGAACTCGAAACCGCACTGCTTTCGGCCGACTGCGGCGTGGAGGCGTCCCGCGCGCTCATCGACCGCCTGCGCGCAAGAGTGCGCAAGGAGCGCATCGCCGACGGTGCCGCCCTGAAGAGCGCGCTCGAGGACGCCTTGCTCGAGATCATCGCGCCGCTCGAGCGAGAGCTGAACGTGTCGCACGCCAGGCCGTGCGTGATCATGATCGCGGGGGTGAACGGCTCGGGCAAGACGACTTCGATCGGCAAGCTGGCGAAGTGGCTGCAATCGCAGGGCAAGAGCGTGCTGCTGGCCGCCGGAGACACCTTCCGTGCCGCGGCGCGCGAGCAGCTCGAAGTCTGGGGCGAGCGCAACGGCGTTAGCGTGATCTCGCAGCAGAACGGAGACCCGGGCGCGGTAGTTTTCGACGCGGTAAGCGCGGCTCGCGCACGCGGCATCGATGTCGTACTTGCGGACACGGCGGGCCGGCTTCCAACGCAATTGCACCTGATGGAAGAAATCCGCAAGGTGAAGCGCGTGCTCGCCAAGGCACTTCCCGGAGCGCCGCACGAAATCCTGCTGGTGCTCGACGCCAATACCGGGCAGAACGCGCTCGCGCAGGTCAGGGCATTCGACGAGTCGCTGGGCCTCACCGGACTCATCCTGACCAAGCTAGACGGCACCGCCAAAGGCGGCGTGGTCGCGGCGATCGCCCTGGTGCGCGCGAAGCAGCCCGGAAAGAGCGCGATACCGCTCTACTTCGTCGGCGTCGGGGAGGGCGTCGACGATCTGCGCCCGTTCGTTGCGCGCGATTTCGTCGAGGCCCTGGTTGATTAGCTTCTCCGCCGTTTCAAAGCGTTATCCGGGTGGACAGGACGTGTTGCGGGGCGTCTCGCTCACCGTTAACGCCGGCGAGCTGGTGTTCATCACCGGGCATTCCGGCGCCGGCAAGTCGACGCTGCTCAAGCTGATCCCGGCGATCGAGCGCCCAAGCACGGGATCGGTCATCGTCAATGGCCAGAACGTAAGCGCCCTCAGGCCCGCGGCGATCCCGTTCCTGAGGCGAAACCTGGGGCTGGTATTCCAGGACCAGAAGCTGCTTTATGACCGCAGCGTGTACGAGAACATCATGCTGCCGCTTTCGTTCTCGAGCCTCGCGCCCAGGGAAGCCGCGCGGCGCGCCCGCGCCGCGCTCGACAAGGTCGGCCTGCTCGGACGCGAGAAAGCGAACCCGGTGCAACTCTCCGGCGGCGAGCAGCAGCGGGTGGCGATCGCCCGCGCGGTAGTAAACCGGCCCGCGATCCTCATCGCCGACGAGCCTACCGCAAACCTGGACGCCGAAGCCGCGCAGCGCGTGCTGGAGATATTCGTCGCCTTCAATCAGGTCGGGGTCACCGTGCTGCTGGCGACGCACGACCTCGGGCTCGTGACGCGCTACGGGCGGCGCGTGCTGCGGCTCGCCGCAGGGCACGTGGTGGAGGACTCCGCGCCGTGAGGTCCTGGCTGCGGCAGCATCGCCGGGCCCTGGTCGCCGCGCTCGGCAAACTCGCGGCGCAGAAGGCGAGCGGGGGGGTCAGCGCGCTCGTGATCGGGGTCGCGCTGTCGCTGCCCGCCGGCGGCTATTCTCTGCTGGAGGGACTGAGTTCGCTCGCCGCCGGCGTCGCGCTCGAGCCCCAGATATCGGTCTACCTGAAGACGGGCTCGACCCAGAGCGACGCCGACGCGCTCGCCGCGCGCCTCAAATCCGACGCGCGCATCGGCCAGGTGCGCTTCGTTCCGCGCACGGAAGCGTTGAAGGAGCTGAAGGCGACCGAAGGCCTAGCCGACGTCATCGACGCCCTTGATCACAATCCCCTGCCGGATGCGTTCGTCGTGCGGGCGCGGGACTCCAGTCCCGAGACGCTGGCCGAACTCGCGCAGGAGTTGCGCCGCGCGCCGACGGTCGCGCACGTGCAGGCCGACGCGGTCTGGGCCCGGCGGCTGGCCTCGCTCGCGCGGCTCGGGCGCTTGGCCGTGCTGCTGCTCGCAGCCCTGCTCGCGTTCGGGCTGGTCGCAGTGACGTTCAACACCATCCGGCTCCAGATCCTCACCCAGCGCGACGAGATCGAGGTCTCGAAACTGATCGGCGCGACCGACACCTTCATCCGGCGGCCGTTCCTGTATCTCGGGCTGCTGCAGGGGCTCGCGGGCGGAGCGCTGGCGCTGGGCATCGTCTGGGCCGGCCTGTCTCTGCTCAACGGCGAGGTCCTAACACTGGCCCAAACCTACGGCTCGAGTTTTCGCTTCGACTTCCTTTCGCAAGGCGACGCTCTGGCGGTCATGCTCTTCGCCGGCGCCCTGGGATGGCTGGGCGCATCTCTGTCAGTGAGTAGATACTTACTTGAAGTTCAGCCAAAATAAAGCTCCTTTGTCGCCACGGAAAGGGAACTCGGCGACCGCTTAGCACTCCAACCGAGCGAGTGCTAAAATTGCACCAGACAGGAGGTATGCTGATGCAAGCGACGATGACCATGCCGGTTCCGGTCTCCGTTCCCGTCCCCCAGGCGACGGGGAGCCTGGAAGGCTACATCCAGACCGTCAACCGCTTCCCGATCCTGAGCGCCGAGGAGGAGCAGGCGCTCGCGCGGCGCTACCGCGAAAGCGACGATCTGGAGGCGGCGAGAGGCTTGGTGCTATCGCATCTGCGGCTGGTGGTCGCGGTCGCGCGCGGCTATCTCGGTTACGGCCTGCCGCACGCCGACCTGATCCAGGAAGGCAACATCGGCCTGATGAAGGCGGTCAAGCGCTTCGACCCGTCGCGCGGCGTGCGCCTGGTGTCGTTCGCGATCCACTGGATCAAGGCCGAGATCCACGAATACGTGCTGCGCAACTGGAGACTGGTGAAAGTCGCCACCACCAAGGCTCAGCGCAAGCTGTTCTTCAACCTGCGATCGATGAAGCGCGGTCTGGGGCCGCTATCGAGCGAGGACATCAAGCGCGTCGCGACCGAGCTGCGGGTCAAGCCCGAGGAAGTGACGGAAATGGAGTCGCGCCTCGGCGGGCAGGACATCGCGTTCGAAGCCGACGAGGCCGACGACGACGCCTACGCGCCGGCGCAATACCTCGCCTCCGACGCCAGCCGCGAGCCCTCGCAACTGTTCGAGGCGGAGGAAAACGAGCGCACATCCGCCGCCGGACTTGAAAAAGCGCTCGGCGCGCTCGACGCGCGCAGCCGACGCATCATCGAGACGCGCTGGCTGCGTGAGAAGGATTCGGCCACGCTGCACGACCTGGCGGACGAGTTCCATGTATCGGCCGAACGCATCCGCCAGATCGAGGCGAAGGCGCTCGAAAAGATGCGCAAGGTGATGGAGCAGCAGGGCACGCCGCTGTCGCTGCCGGCAATGGCTGCCTGAGGGGCCTATTTCTCGCTCAGCAGCGTTCGAATGTCCTGCACCAAGTCGGCGCCGGGCTTGCCGTAGCCGGCGAACAGCCTGAGCCGCCCCTTGGGGTCGATCACATAGGTGCCGGCGCTGTGGTCCATGGTGTACTCGCCGGGCGAACCCCCCTCCCGCTTCTCGTAGAACACCTTGAATTCTTTCGCCGCGCGCCGCGTCGCCGCGGCGTCGCCGTAAAGGCCCAGAAAGCGCGGATCGAATGCAGTCACGTACTTGGCAAGAACCGCGGGCGAGTCGCGTTCCGGATCGACCGTCACGAACAGTACCTGCACGCGCTCGGCCTCGGGGCCGAGCGACTTCATCACCTGCGACAGTTCCGCGAGCGTAGTCGGGCAGACGTCCGGGCAATGCGTATAGCCGAAAAACAGCGCCACCACCTTGGCGCGGAAATCGGCCAGCGTACGGGGCTTGCCGTTATGGTCGGTGAGCGATAGCGCCTCGCCGTAGCCGGCACCCGTGATATCCGTGTTCTTGAACTTCGGTCCGCCGCCGCTGCAGGCCGTGAGCACGACGGCCAGCAGCAGTGCGGCGACGCTAGCGCGCCAGATAGTGGTCAACGAGCAGCGCACCGAACAGCGTGGCGAGGTAGATGATCGAGTAGCGGAACATCGCGCGCGCGACGCGGTCGCTGTACGCCGCATAGACACGGATCGCATAGCCGAGATACACGGCGCCGAGCGCGCATGCGGCCACCAGGTAGAGCACTCCGCTCATGCGGATCGCGTACGGCAGCAGGCTCACTGCGAACAGGATGATCGTGTAGAGCAGAACCTGCAGCCGGGTGTATGCCTTGCCGTGGGTCACCGGCAGCATCGGCAGGCCCGCCTTGGCGTAGTCGGCGGTTCGATATAGCGCGAGGGCCCAGAAGTGCGGCGGCGTCCAGGCGAAGATGATGAGGAACAGAAGCATCGCCTCGGTGTGCACTTCACCCGTCACCGCGGCCCAGCCCAGAACCGGCGGCATCGCGCCCGAGGCGCCACCGATCACGATATTCTGCGGCGTGGCAGGCTTGAGGATCACGGTGTACACGATCGCGTAGCCGACGAACGTCGCCAGCGTCAGCCACATGGTGAGCGGATTGACGAAGTTCGCCAGCAGCCACAGCCCGAGGCCACCCACCACCCCGGCGAAAACCAGCGTCTGCAGCCCGCTAAGCTCTCCGCGCGGCAGCGGTCGCCAGCGCGTGCGCTGCATGACTGCGTCTATGCGTTGCTCGACAAGGCAGTTGACCGCCGCTGCCGCACCCGCGACGAGCGCGATGCCCAGCGTTGCGGCGAGCAGGATCTGCGTCGGCGCCGCGCCAGGGGTCGCGAGCAGCATGCCAATCACCGCGGTAAACACGATGAGCGAGACCACGCGCGGCTTGGTTAGCGCGTAGAAGGACCGCGCGCGCTGCGCGAACGTCTTTGCCAAGCCGGAGGAGAGAACCTGGGTGTTCATGCTTTCGGCAGCCGGGGGCGCAAGCCGTGGAAAGCAAAGAAGTTTAACACGACAAGCGAACCGAGGAGCAGCGCGGCGCCCGCATTGTGCGCATCCGCCACGGCGAGCGGCAGGCCGGCCAGCACGTTCGCCACGCCGAGCGAAAATTGGATCCCGAGCACGGCGGCAAGCAGGCAACCGAGTGGCAGCAGCGCGCGCACCCGCAGTGCCCTGTACGCCGCCCAACCCCCCACCAGCACCACCACCAGCGCGAACGTGCGATGAGTCCAGTGGATTGCCGTCAGCGCGGGGAAAGGCAACATCTCCCCATCACCGCTACGACCCAGCGCTCGCAGCAGATGAAAGGCGTGCGAGAAGTCCATCGGTGGGACGACCTGACCGAGGCACAGCGGCCAGTCGGGACAGGCAAGCGCAGCGTAGTTCGCGCTCACCCACCCCCCGAGCAGGATCTGGATCGCGACCACGCACAGTGCGAGCGCCGCCGGAGCGCGCAAGCTACGCGCCTCGGGCGCGGGGACGAAGCGCCACTGGCGCAGCCCAAGCCAGAGCAGGAGAGCGAAAGTCGTCATTCCGCCGGCCAGGTGTGCGGTCACGATGGCGGGCCTGAGCAGCAGGGTCACGGTCCACATCCCGAGCGCGGCCTGCAGCGCGACCACGAAGACGATCGCGGTGGCGAGCCAGGGCGATTGGGCGAGCGGGCGCCGCTGCAGCCAGCCCAGCAGCGCGATCGTCAGAACGAGCAGCCCGAGCGTGCCCGCCAGGTAGCGGTGGCCCATTTCCTTCCACGCCTTGCCGAGCGAGACCGGGCCGTGCTCGCCGCCCTGCCGAGCGACGGCGCGCGCGATCGCGTCCTTCGCCAGCGTCGGCGCCGGCTTGCCGTAGCAGCCGGGCCAGTCGGGACAGCCGAGCCCCGCATCGGACAAGCGAACGAAGGCCCCAACCACCACCACCACGAACGCGAGCAGCGCCGCGGCTGCGACCAGCGTGCGGTAGGCCTTCATCCTATTTGCGAGATCTTGAGCAGGCGCTTCAGATCCTTCAGCATCTTCGAAGGGTCCGGGTCGCGCGGGAATCGCATCATGAGGTTGCCGAGCGGATCGATGAGGTAGATGTGATCCACGGCGCGCGCGCGAGGCGGGAGGCCTGCGGCGACAGTGCCGCCGGCCGCGCGCACGACGTAGGTGCCGTCGATCGCGCTCATCAAGGCGCGGCGCGGCCTGCCACCGTCGGTCACGATCCAGACTCGCTCGACACGGTTTCTGTCCTTGCCCTGCGCCACGCGCAGCTGGCGCATGAAGTAGAGCTTGCGCTCGCAGTAAGCGTCGCAGCGGGCGGCGTCGAATTGGAGCATCACCCACTTGCCGCGCAGGCTCGCGAGCGAGAACGGCTTGCCGTCCAGCCCCACCAGCCCGCCGCCGGGCACCTGCCGCGGCGGCTGCAGCAGCTCGCCGTAGTTCCCTTTATGACCCGGGGTCCAATGCAACCGGTACGCGGCCCAGGCGAGCGCGAACGGCAGGGCAAAGAACAGCCCGATCAGCGCCAGCTTCAGTCGCGCGCGCTTGGCGCCCTCAGCTGCCACGGCGGCGTCCTGCGCGATAAGAGTGAACTACGAACAGCACCAGCGCGAGCACCGCGAACAGGTACCACTGCAGCGCGTAGCTCTCGTTGCGCGCCGCGCCGCTGTCCGGGTGGGGCCAGTCCCGCGCCAGGCCATCCGGCGTCACCGAGCGCTGCTCGATCACCAGCGGCAGCAGCGCGAGGCCGCTCGCTTTACTGAAATCCGCGAGCGGCAGGTTCTGCCATACCCGCCCCTGCCGCGTGCGCGGGAAGGGCTCGAATGCGCGCGGCAAACGGGCCAACGCGAGACCTTCGATGCGCTGCTCGCCGCCCGGCGTGGGGACCTGCGGCAGATTCTCCCGCCGCGGACCGGCCGGCGTCCAACCGCGATCGACCAGCACATGCAGGTTTCCGCCGGCGAGCCGCAATGGGGTCACCACTTCGTAGCCGACGCGGCCCTGGTGGATCTTGTTGTCCAGATACACGGTGTGCGCCGGCACGAACTCGCCCTCGGCCACTACGCGCCGGAGAACAAAATTTCCCGCCTCGACCTGGTGTGCGGGCAGCTTGAGCGGCGGGCCGGCGAGTGCCGCGTCGACCCGCGCGGCAAGCGCGCGCTTTTCCTGCGCCCGGTGCGTCTGCCAGTTGCCGAGCGCGATGAACGCCGCGCAGCCGGCCACGGTGAGCGCGGCGCCCCACCAGGTCGGACGGAAAACTGTCGGGCTGATCATGCTCTGGACGCGTAGAAGCGGGGCCATGTATCCATTAAACTTCCCCCTCCATGCGTTATTTAGTCATCGCCGTGCTCGTTCTGATCGTCGCCAGTCTCGGCTCGGCGCTGTTTTTCGTGTTCCATGACCAGAGCGGTTCGAACCGAGCCGTCAAGGCTCTCGCGATACGCGTGGGCCTGTCTATTCTGCTGTTCCTGTTTTTGATGGCGGGATTCTATTTCGGTTTCATCCCCGGCCGCCTGACCTGAAGGGCGGGCCGAAAAAAAGACGCCGCACCGTGTGCGGCGTATCGAGCTTCTCCTCCGGAGCGCTTCGCGGGCGCCTTCTCCTCCTGGTTGTCCGGTTAGCGGTCGCCTAGAGCCAGTAGACGAAGATGAACAGCCCCAGCCAGACCACGTCCACGAAGTGCCAATACCAGGCCACCGCTTCGAACGCGAAGTGATGATCGGGCTTGAAGTGTCCGAGCAGGCAGCGCACCAGGATCACGCTCAGCATGATCGCACCGAGGGTCACGTGGAAGCCGTGGAATCCGGTCAGCATGAAGAACGTCGATCCGTATACGCCGGTCGAGAGCTTGAGGTTGAGCTCCGAATAGGCGTGGCCGTACTCGGTGGCCTGGAAGGCAAGGAACGCCACCCCCAGCGCCACGGTGAAAAACAGGAACAGGCTCAGCATTGCGCGCTTGTTCTCTTTCAGCGCCCAGTGCGCGATCGTGACCGTCACGCCGGATGACAGCAGCAGCAGCGTGTTGACCGCGGGCAGACCCCAGGCGGCCATGGGCGAGAATTTCTCGCTGAACGCGGGTCCGGCCGACGGCCAGTGGGCAGTGAAATTCGGCCACAGCAGCGCCTGGCTCTCCAGGCTCGCGAGGTCCGGCACCGACAGCACCCGGGTGTAGAACAGCGCGCCAAAGAAGCCGGCGAAGAACATCACCTCCGAGAAGATGAACCAGCTCATCCCCCAGCGGAACGACACGTCCTCCCACTTACCGTACTTGCCGGCCTCGGACTCGCCGATCACGGCGCCGAACCAGCGGAACAGCATGTACAGCAGGATCATGAAGCCGAGCGCGATCGAGATCCATCCGCCATGGTGTGAATTGAAAACGAACACCGCGCCGGTCGCCATGCAGAACAGCGCGATCGACCCCATGATCGGCCAGGGCATCGGCTGCGGCACGAAGTAGTGCTGCCGCGGGTTGGTGGTTGCGGTCTGCGCCATGTTGCGGTCTCCCTGCTTTCGATTTTCCGATTGTTATCAGCTCACCACGATCCGCACGATCACGATCAGCGTAAGGACGAAAAACGCCGCGAAAACGACGCCCGCGACGATGAGATAGACCGGATTCACGGGCTGCGTCTGGCGCTCGTGATCGGTCTTGCGGCGCACGCCCAGCGCGCCGAAAAGCACCGTCTTCACCACGTCAAGCAGGCCGGGGCGCATCGCCTCGCTCATCGACCGTACAGCCAGAACCTGGCGATGATGCCGAGAAAGAACATCAGCGCGATCGTTGCGAGGATCAGGCCAGTCTTGGCGTTACGGCTCATGCGCAGACACCTACTTCAGTACCGGGGGGGTCTCGAACGAATGGTATGGCGCCGGGCTAGGAAGATGCGTCCACTCGAGCGAATCGGCCCCTTCCCACGGCTTATCGGGAGCCTTTTCGCCGCTGCGGATCGTCTTGACAACGATGTACAGGAACAACAACTGCGTCAGCCCGAAGCCGAACGCACCGACGGTCGAGATCCGGTTCCAGGTCTCGAACTGCAGCGGGTAGTCCGGAACCCGGCGCGGCATTCCCGCCAGCCCCAGGAAGTGCTGCACGAAGAAGATCATGTTGAAGAATATGGTCGATAGCCAGAAATGCCATTTGCCGAGCGTCTCGTCGTACATCTTTCCGGTCCACTTCGGAAGCCAGAAGTAGATGCCCGCAAAGGCCGAGAACAGCGCCGCGGCCACCATCACGTAATGGAAGTGCGCCACCACGTAATAGGTGTCCTGCAACTGGATATCGATCGGCACCAGCGAGAGGATCAGACCCGAAAATCCTCCGAGCGTGAACATCAGCAGAAATCCGATCGCGAACAGCATGGGCGTCTCGAAACTGAGCGACCCTTTCCACATGGTCGCCACCCAATTGAACACCTTTACTCCGGTCGGAATCGCGATCAGGGTCGTCGCGTACATGAAGAACAGCTGCCCGGTCACCGGCATGCCGGTGGTGTACATGTGGTGCGCCCAGACGATGAACGACAGAATCGCGATCGCCGAGGTAGCGTAGACCATCGAGGCGTAGCCGAACAGGGGCTTGCGCGAGAACGCCGGGATCACCTGCGAGATCACGCCGAACGCCGGCAACGCGATGATATACACCTCGGGATGGCCGAAGAACCAGAAGATATGCTGGTAGAGCACCGGGTCTCCGCCGCCCGCGGCGTTGAAGAAGGACGTCCCGAAATGGCGGTCGGTAAGCGTCATCGTCACCGCCCCGGCGAGCACGGGCATAACCGCCACCAGCAGGTAGGCGGTGATCAGCCAGGTCCAGCAAAACATCGGCATCTTCATCAACGTCATGCCGGGCGCGCGCATGTTGAGGATCGTGGTGATGATGTTGATCGAGCCCATGATCGAGCTCATGCCGAGCAGGTGGACCGCGAAAATCGTGAAGTCCATCCCCATGCCCTGCTGAACCGTGAGCGGTGCATACATCGTCCAGCCCACCCCCGGTGCGCCCCCAGGCGTAAAGAACGAGATCATCAGCAGCGACGCGGCAAAAGGCAGGAGCCAGAACGACCAGTTGTTCATGCGCGCGAAGGCCATGTCCGGTGCGCCGATCTGCATCGGGATCAGCCAGTTCGCGAAGCCCACGAACGCCGGCATGATCGCGCCGAAAATCATGACCAGGCCGTGCATGGTGGTCAGTTGGTTGAAGAACTCCGGGTTGACGATCTGCAGACCAGGGGTAAACAGTTCACTGCGGATCACCAGCGCCATCACCCCGCCGACGATGAACATGATGAAGCTGAACCACAGGTACATCGTGCCGATGTCCTTGTGGTTGGTGGTCGTGATCCAGCGCATGACGCCGCCGTAACCGCCGTGTTGGTCGTGGTGCCCGTGTTCGTGAGCCTGGCCATGGGTATCGAGAACTGCACTCATCGATGTTCTCCTGATCCTTGATTCGGTCCGTTATTTCTTGGCCGCGTTGTTCTTGGTCTGTTCGGCGACCCAGGCCGCGTACTGCGGCTCGGTCACCACCTTGACCACAATTGGCATGAAGCCGTGGTCCTTGCCGCACAGTTCCGAGCACTGGCCGCGGAAGGTTCCGGTCTTGTCGGCCTTGAACCAGGTGTCGCGCAGTATTCCCGGAATCGAGTCCTGTTTGACGCCGAAGGCGGGCACCGACCAGGAGTGGATCACGTCGGCCCCTGTCGTGACGATGCGCACTTTCTTGTCGACCGGCACCACGAGCGGGTGGTCGACTTCGAGCAGGTAGTTCCCGTCCTTGCTGGCCCTGCCCTCGATCTGATCGCGCGACGTCGCCAGATTGGACAGGAAGCTGATACCCGCGCCCTCGCCTTTGAGGTAGTCGTAGCCCCATTTCCACTGGTAGCCGGTGGCCTTGATTGTGATGTCGGGATTCGAAGTGTCCTTCTGCGCGATCACCACCTTGGTCGCCGGCACCACGATTGCGATCAGAATGAGCGCGGGGATCACGGTCCAGACAATCTCGATCGTGACATTCTCGTGGAATTGCGCGGCCTTGTGTCCCTTCGACTTCCGATGCGCGAAGATCGCCCAGAACATGAAGCCGAACACACCGACGAAGATCACCGTCACGAGCAGCATTACGTACTCGTGCAAGCTGTGGATGTCGGATGCGATTACCGTCGCTGGTGGTTGCAGATTCCATGTGGCGGCCACCGCCGTGCCGGACAGCGCCGCACCAGCCAGGAGTGCCGCCCACCGTGCCCCTTTTATCGAGCGCGCGACTGAGCGCGTTCCCGGAGGTGCCGACTTGCTTGCCATTGTTGCCCCTTCCTGATTCAGATCCGCAATTTCTTCATCAACTCGGCCGCGAGCTCCTCGCGCGCCTCGGCGTCGAGGTGGCGGCCGACTTCAACATCCCTGCCGGGCATGCGCAACATCACGCGCGCGCCGCAGCCTTCGTCCTTCTCGAGCCGCAGCTTCGCGATCCGCGGGTCGAGCACGTAGCGGGCCACGCGGTCCGCCTCTGCAATCTCGACTGTCAGCCGACCCGTCGAAACTTCGATCCGCTCGAAGTCCGTCGCGTGCCGCGCATGGACCACGAACGCCGCGCCGAGCGCGAGCACTTCAAGGCCGGCGAACGGCAGTATCAGCCAGGCTCCCGCGAGCGCGAATCCCGTGGCGATGCCGAGCGCGGCGAGCGCAAGCAGCCCAAACACCCGCAACATCCCTCCCGGGGAAATCGAACAATTGCGCTTGAGCAGCAGGCTCGATCCGTTTGTCTGCTCCTCGAACACCAGCTCACGCCGCGGGAATTCGGTACTCCTCATGCTTCGAACGCACTCGTATCGAATCGGGGTGGCCGAAGCCGCGGTAAATTACCACAGTCGCGCTGCCATAACAACACGAAAACCCGAGACAAATCCTCATCTTCGGCCGCAGCGGCGGGTCAACTTTTTTTATGGCGCGAAAGTTCGAGCCGCACCACTGCGGTGTCTGCGGCGGCCGCGCGCGGCGCGCCTTTCCAGGCGTGCCCGTAGACCACCTCGAACGTCGCCGGGAGCCGATCCCCGCGCACCTGCGCCCGCAGCGACTGGTGCAGTTGGGCGAGAAAGCGCCGGCCGGCGAGCCCGCGCGGCCGGTCGGCGCGAACCCCCGTTTGACCGGTAGCGCGCAGCTCGGCCAGGAAGGCTTCCGTGTCAGGATAAGTAACCGTGATGACCTCCATGTCGATCACCGGCGCCGCGAATCCCGCGGCGACCAGGCGATCGCCCAGGTCGTGCATGTCCATGAAGCGATGCACCCGGTGCTCGCCCGCCGCCGCGCGTAACTCCTTGAGAGTATCGGGTCCCAGCGTGCTGAGCATGACCAGGCCGTCGTCGGCCAGCACACGCTGGAACTCGCGCAGCGCGGCGAGCGGCTCGTCCAGCCAGTGCAGCGCCATGTTCGACCACACCAGCCCGACCGAGCCCGAGGCGAGCGGCAGGCACTCGAAATCGGCGCACACCGGCAGCGGCCGAGGCCCGGCGAACAGCCGCGACAGGAACCCTCCTCCGTGCTGCGTGCGGCGCAGCATCGGGAGCGAGAAGTCCAGCGCGATCAGGCTCGCATCGCGATAGCGCTCGGCCAGGCGCCGCGCCTCGCGCGCGGTGCCGGCTCCCGCGTCCAGAATGCGCTCCGGCGCGACCCGCACGTAGTCCAGCCTCTCGAGCATGCGAGCGCCGACTTCAGCCTCGAGCCGTGCCGCGTCGGCGTAGCTGCCCGCCGCGCGATCGAAGCGGCGGCGCGCGGCGCGCCGCTGCAGCCTTGCGCCCGCGTCAGCCACGCGCGGCGGCCGCGCGCTGCGTCACCGGCTCGAGCGCGCGCTCGAGCGCCGCGCCGACCGCGAGCACGTGCCGATCCGCGAGCGCAACGCCGCATACCGACAGCCCGACGGGCGCGGCGCCATGTGCGTGGCAGGGCAGCGTCAGCGCGCAGCCGTCTAGGAAGTTGACCACCCCGACGTTGCGCAGAATGCGCATGTTCCAGCGGAAATAGTCCTCGTCGCTGCGATCCACCTCGGCGATGGTGGGCGCAACGCAAGGCGTGGTCGGCATGAGGAAGGCGTCGAACGGCGCCAGCAGCGCCTCCACCTCGCGCATGTAGGCCGCGCGCAGCAGGCACAGCTCGACGTAGTCCGCTGCGCCGATTCCCTTCCCGAGCAGAATTCGCTGCGCCACGCGCGGATCGTATTCCGCTAGCCGGCCTTCCCAGCGCCGATGGATCGCGTAGGCCTCGGCGCCGGCGAAGCCGCCGTTGCGGAAGTATTCGGCCTGGCGATCGAAGGCGGCGACCGGACGCTCAATCAGGACCGCTCCCCCCGCGGACAACCTGCTCAGCGCAGCTTCAAACGCTCGCGCGACCGCCGGGTCGAGATCGTCGAGCAGGCTCGAGCGCGGCACGAGCAGGCGCAAACCCCTGGCAGGCAGATCCGCCAAAGGCGCGTGCGGTTCGCCCGCGAGCACCGCGTCGTAGGCGGCGCAGCACGCGACGGTATTGGCGAGCGGGCCGATCGAATCGAGGGTGTAGGAAAGCGGAAAGCCGCCCTCGCGCGGCACGCGGCGCGCGGTCGGCTTGAAACCGGTCACGCCGCACAGTGCGGCCGGCTGGCGCACCGAGCCGCGCGTATCGCTGCCGAGCGCCATCGCGCACATGCCATCGGCCTGCGCGACCGCGGCCCCCGACGAGGAGCCGCCGGGAAGGCGCCCCGCTGCGCGATCCCAGGGGTTGCGCGGCGTTCCGTAATGCGGGTTGAGCCCGGTCGTGCCGAAGGCGAATTCGACCATGTTGGTGCGCCCGACGATCGGCGCGCCGGCGGCGCGCAGGCGAGCCACCGGCGGTGCGTCGCGCGCCGCGGGCGGCGCGTCCGCCAGCAGCCTCGAGCCCGCGCGTGTCACGTCGCCGCCGACGTCGAACAGGTCCTTGACCGACACGGGCAGGCCGTCGACGGGCGAGCGCACGACGCCGCCCGCGCGCAGGCGATCGGCGAGATCCGCCTCGGCGCGGGCAGTCTCGGCGTAGACCTTGAGGAACGCTCGCGCGCCCTCGCCGCCGGGGTCGGCGATGCGCGCGAGCGACTGCTCGACCAGCGCGCGGCTGCTCGTGCGGCCGGCGGCGAGCTCGGCCGTCAATCCGGCTACGGTCCACATGCGGGGGATCCTGTTCTATCGCTAACGCTCGATTCTCGCGGCCGCTTCGCGCACGCGTCAAGGCGCGCCGCCGGGAGCATAATCGGGCGCATCCGCCCGCCCCCATGCTGACGCGCGCCGCCCGACGCATCGCCGACCTCGTTTTCGGCGGCACCTGCCTGCTGTGCCGCGGAGGCGCAGACGGTGTGCGCGACGAGGCGCTGCTGTGCGCGGCCTGCGCGCGGGACCTGCCGCGGCTCGGGGCCGAAGGGCTTTGCCCGCGCTGCGCACTTCCCGCCCCGGGCGGCGCGCTCTGCGGCGCCTGCCTGGCGGCTCCGCCGCAATTCGACGCGACCGTCGCGGCGCTCGCCTACCGCTTTCCGGCGGACGTGCTGGTTCAGGCGCTCAAGTTCCGCGGCGCGCTCGCGATCGCGGCGCTGCTCGGGCGCGTGCTCGCCGAACGCGTCGCAGGCTCGGCGCGGCTCGACGCCTTGCTGCCGGTGCCGTTGTCGGCCGCGCGCATGCGCGAGAGGGGCTACAACCAGTCGATGGAGATCGCGCGCGTGCTCGCCCGCGCGACGGGGCTGCCGCTCCAGCCGTCGCTGTGCGAGCGCGGCCGCGACACCGCGGCCCAGATCGAGCTGCCGCCCGCGGAGCGCGTGCGCAACGTGCGCGGCGCGTTCCGCTGCCCGCGACCGCTCGAGGGCCTCGCCGTGGCGGTGGTGGACGACGTCATGACCACCGGCGCGACGCTCGACGAGCTCGCCCGCACGCTCAAAAATGCGGGCGCTTCGCGCGTGGTGAACTGGGTCGCGGCGCGCACTTTCCCGCCGCAGGACGAATGATCGACATCGTGCTGCACGCCCCGGAGATCCCGCCCAACTCGGGCAACGTGATCCGCCTCGCGGCCAACACCGGTGCCCGGCTGCACCTGGTCGAGCCGCTCGGCTTTTCGATGGACGACCGTCAGCTCAAGCGCGCCGGGCTCGACTATCACGAACTGGCAAACGTCACCGTTCATGCCGGCTGGAGCGATTTTCTTTCCGGATTCAAGGGCAGACGCATGTTCGCGCTGTCCACCCGCGCGCAGCGCAGCGTCTACGACGAGCGATTCCGCCCCGGCGACGTTTTCGTGTTCGGGTCCGAGACCGCGGGACTGCCGCAGGAAATCCTGCAAACTTTCGATTCGGAATCGCAGCTGTATCTGCCGATGCGGCCCGGCAACCGCAGCCTCAATCTGTCGAACGCAGTCGCGGTGGTGGTGTTCGAGGCCTGGCGCCAGCTGGGCTTCAGCGGCGCGCGCTGAGCGCCTCGGGTTTCGGGTCGCGTGCAAGCAGCCACTCGGCCGCCGCCTGCGGCGCGAGGATGCCGCGCAGGACCGCGTTTACCGCGTCGCTGATCGGCATTTCGAGCCTGTTGTCGGCGGCGAGCCGCGCCACTTCCTGCGCCGAGCGCACACCCTCGGCAACGTGGCCGAGCGCGCCGAGTATCTCGTCCAGCGAGCGTCCGCGCGCCAGTTCGAGCCCGACGCGGCGATTGCGCGACAGGTCGCCGGTGGCGGTGAGGATCAGGTCGCCGGCGCCGGCCAGGCCCATGAAGGTTTCCGCCGCGCCGCCAAGCGCCACCCCGAGGCGCGAGAGCTCGGCCAGCCCGCGCGTAATCAGCGCAGCGCGCGCGTTCTGGCCCAGGCCGAGGCCGTCGCAGATGCCCACCGCGATCGCCATTACGTTCTTCACCGCGCCGCCGATTTCCACGCCGACCAGGTCGCTGCTGTGATACACGCGCAGCCTGCCGCCATGCAGCGCCGCGGCAGCGTCGCGCGCGAAGGCGGCGTCGCCCGAGGCGAGCGTGAGCGCGCACGGCAAGCCGCGCGCGACCTCGAGCGCGAACGACGGGCCCGACAATGCGCCGCTCGGGACCGCCCCGTCCAGCACTTCGGACACGATCTGGTGCGGCAGCCGGCCCGTGCCCTGCTCGAAGCCCTTGCACAGCCAGACCAGCGGCGCCGAGGCCCTTTCGGCGCGCAGCTGGCCGAGCAGCTCGCGCAACCCCGCCACCGGCGTGGCCGCGAGCAGCAGGCCCGCGCCCTCGAGTGCGCTCGGCAGCGCCGCGCTGACAGCGAGGCGCGCGGGCAGCTCGATTTCGGGCAGATAGCGCTCGTTGCGCCGCAAGCGTCCGATCGCCTCGGCCTGGGCCGGGTCGCGCGCCCAGAGATGCACCCGCCGCCCGGCGCGCGCGAGCGCCGCGGCGAGCGCCGTGCCCCAGGCGCCCGCGCCCAGCACCGCGATGCCGCTCATCGGCAGCGCGGGCTCAGCCACCCCAAACCAGGCTCGCGCGCAGGTAGCCGTTGGCGCCGTCGTCGTGCCGCACGTGCAGCCAGCCCCCGGGCACCGCCTCGAGCAGCTCGAGCGCGACGTTCTGCGCCGCCACGAACGCGATCGGCGAGGCGTCGTCCGGGCGCACGTGCACCTGCGCCGCGGGCGTCGTCACCACCACCATGTGCCTGTCGGACAGGGCGCTCGTCTCGATCCAGGACAGCGCCCCTGTCTGGTCGCGCACTTTGACCCAGGCCTCGAGCTTGACGATCACCTCGAGCGGGTAGTCGCGCGAGACGATATACAGCGGGGTCGCCGCCTTGGATGGCGCGTCGTACAGCACCGCCGCGTCCTGACCCACGCTGCGAAACTGGGCGGCATGGGCGCAGGCCGCGAAAAGAAGTGCGGCGATGAGGGCCGGGAGCCGCATACTAGGAAGAGATCTCGATCCGCGGGTCCGGGCCGCCGCCGGACTGCTGCTGCTGCGCGCGCTGCGCGTACAGCGCTTCGAACGACACCGGCGCCAGCAGCACGGGCGGAAAGCCGCCGCGCGTGACCAGGTCGGACACGGTCTCGCGCAGGTAGGGATAGAGGATCGTCGGGCAGCCGATCGCGAGCAGCTGGTCGAGGTCGGACTGGGGCACCTTGCGCGCCGCGAAAATGCCGGCCTGCACCGCCTCGGCGAGGAAGATCGTGCGCTCGCCCGCGCGCGCGGTCACGGTCACCGAGACCGCGACCTCGAACATGCCCTCGGCGAATTGCGCCGCCTCGGTGTTGATCTGCACCTCGAGCTGCGGCTGCTCGGCCTGCAAGAAGACCTGCGGCGCGTTCGGAATCTCGAGGGACAGATCCTTGACGTAGATCTTCTCGATCTGGAAAGTCGGCTGGTCTTCGCTCATGCGCTCTCCGGCGTTGGCGGCGGCGTCAGGCCTGCGCCGCGTACAGCAGTTGGTCGAGTTCTCCCGCGCGCTCCAGGGCATGCAGGTCGTCGCAGCCGCCGATGTGGCGCTCGCCGACCCATATCTGCGGCACGGTTCGCCGGCCGCTTCTTCGCATCATTTCGGCGCGCCGCGCCGGCTCGAGGTCGACGCGGATCCTTTTCAGCTCGCGCACGCCCTTTTGCGCCAGCAGCCGCTCGGCCGACTGGCAGTAGGGGCAGGCGGCGGTGCAGTACATCACGACCGCTGCCAAGTCACTTCTCCACCGGCAGACCGGCCTGCTGCCAGCCCGCGTAGCCGCCCGCAAGGTTGTAGACGTTCTCAAACCCGAGCTTCCTGAGCGTCGCAATCGCCGCCGAGGACCGGTTGCCGGTCTCGCAACACGTGATCACGGGCTTGGACTTGTATTTCTGCAGCTCCTTCGCGCGCGTCTCGAGCTGCGCGAGCGGGATGTGGCGCGCCCCTACGATGTGGCCCTTGGCATATTCGCCGTCTTCGCGCACGTCGATCACCAGGGCATCCTGGCGATTGATCATCTGCGTCGCCTCCAGCGTGGTAGCCCACGGACCCCCCGTGCCGCGCCGGATCAGCGGCCACAGCAGCATCGCGCCCGATATGAACGCGATCGCGAAAAGCAGCAGGTTGTCCTTGACGAACTGGATTGTCATGTCGCGCGCTCAGTCCTGCGCGACGCCGCAGAATACCTCGCGCATCATGCCGATCAGCTGCAGCGTGCGCTCGTCGCTCACGCGGTAGAACACCCGGTTCGCTTCCTTGCGCGAGCACAGGACGCCCTTGTCGCGCAGGATCGCGAGGTGCTGCGAGATGTTCGACTGCGAGGTTCCGACCGCCTCCACGATCTCCTGCACGCCCACCTCGTTCGGTCCCAGCACGCACAGGATCTTGAGCCGCAACGGATGCGCAATGGCTTTCAATGCGCGCGCCGCCTGTTCGATGTGCTCCTGCTTCTCGATCAGGTCGAATATGTCGCGCTTCATGTCGTTCGGTGGCGCGGCGCGGAGCCGCTTAGTCGGTAAGAGCGCATATTATAGAATACCTGCGGATTTCGAGCCCTTTCCCTTACGCCATGCAAGCTGCCGCCCACAAGCTGGTTCTCCTGCGCCACGGCGAGTCCGACTGGAACCGCGAAAACCGCTTCACCGGCTGGACCGACGTCGAGCTTTCGACCAAGGGTATCGATGAGGCGCGCGCCGCAGGCCGGCTGCTGCGCGAGGAGCGATACGGCTTCGACCGCTGCTTCACCTCGGTTCTCAGGCGCGCCATCCGCACGCTTTGGCTGGCGCTGGACGAAATGGACCTGATGTGGCTGCCGGTGGACAAGAGCTGGCGCCTCAACGAGCGCCACTACGGCGCGCTGCAGGGACTGAACAAGGCCGAGACCGCGAGGAAATTCGGCGACCAACAGGTCCTCGTCTGGCGCCGCAGCTACGACACGCCGCCGCCGGCGCTCGAGCCGGGCGACCCGCGCAGCCCCGCCGGCGACCCGCGCTACGCGCAGCTTGCCGCCGGCGGCCTGCCGCTGACCGAGTGCCTCAAGGACACAGTCGCGCGCGTGCTGCCGTACTGGAACAGCGCGATCGCCCCCGCGATCCTCTCGGGCGAGCGGGTGCTTGTGGCCGCGCACGGCAATTCCCTGCGCGCGCTGGTCAAGTACCTCGACCAGGTGTCCGAGGCCGATATCGTGGGCCTCAATATCCCGACCGGTATTCCGCTTGTCTACGAGCTCGACTCCGCGCTGCGACCGCTCAGGCACTACTATCTCGGAGACCAGGACGAGGTCGCGCGCCGCATCTCCGCGGTCTCGGCCCAGGGCAAGGCGAAGGCCTGAAGTCCTCGCTCAAGACCGCGCTGACCGCCTGCCTCGTGGCCGCGACGCTGTCGGCCGCAGCGGCGCACGCCGCGCCGCCGCCCGCCGCGAGCGCCGCAGAGCGGGCCGCCAAGCAGCGCGACCTCGCGGACCTGCGCGCGCGCATCAAGCGGCTTACCACCGAATTGGACCGCAAGATGGCGTCGCGGCGCGAGGCGCGCGACGCGCTGCGCGACTCCGAGCGTGCCATCTCGGATGCCAACCGGGCGCTGGCTACGCTCGAGAGCGAGCGCAAAACGCTCGAGCACGACTCGAAGGCGCTCGAGGCGCGCGAGCGCGCGCTAAAGGAGGATCTGTCCGCGCAGCAGGATGCCCTCGGGCGCGTGCTCGAAGCGCGGCACGAAGCCGGCGCACCCGACGCCCTGCGCCTGGCCCTGTCCGGCGAAGACCCGGCCGAGGTGGCGCGCAAGCTGTATTACCTTGGGCACGTCTCGCGCGCAGTGGCGGCGATGGTGGAATCCTTCCGCGCCGGGCTGGCCGATCTGGCGCAGGTGCGTGCCGACACGCGCCAGAAGGCGGCGCGGCTGGCCGAGGTCGAGCAGGCGCAGCGCGCCGACCGCAGGCGAATCATCGCCGAGCGCGCCGAGCGGCGCCGGGTTCTGGCGCGAATTGCGAGTGAAATCCGACACGACAAAAAGGAGATCGGAGTCCTGCGCGCCGACGAAGCGCGTCTGTCGCGCCTGGTCGAGGAGATCGGCCGGGTTCTGGCGGCGCGCCCCCCCCGGGGCTACGCGCGGATCGAGCGGGTTCCGGAGCTCGGCTCGGCCAGCGGCGCGTTCGCCGATTTGCGCGGCAAGCTGCGCCTGCCGGTGCGCGGGGAACTGATCGGGCGCTTCGGCGCTCCAAGGGGAACGGGTGGAACCAACCTGAAGGGACTGTTCATCCGCGCCGCCGAAGGGCAGCCGGTGCGCGCCATCGCCGCGGGGCAGGTGGTTTTCGCGGACTGGATGCGAGGCTTCGGCAACCTGCTCATCATCGACCATGGCGACGGCTACCTGTCGGTTTATGCAAACAACGAAACTCTGCTCAGGCAGGTCGGCGACGTGGTGGCGCCCGGCGAGCCGGTCGCGACCGTCGGCGCGACCGGTGGCAACCAGGAATCAGGTTTATACTTTGAGCTACGCCATCTCGGCAAACCAGTCGACCCGCTGACATGGGTTGACCGCAAATGAGTCCTTAGCGGCGGCGAGCCGCGCGGGGAAAAGCGAACACTATGCGCAGCAGATTTCGCAACATCGGCCTGGTCCTGGTCGGCGTCGTCGCCGGGATCCTGATCAGCCTCAACCTGCAGGCGATCGCCGACCGTGACGCGCCGCAGCCGCTCCCGGTTGAGGAGCTGCGCGCGTTCACCGACGTGTTCGGCGCGATCAAGCAGAACTACGTCGAGCCGGTCGACGACAAAAAGCTGATCGCAGGGGCGATCAACGGCATGGTGTCGGACCTCGACCCGCATTCGGCCTACCTCGACAAGGACGCCTATCGCGAGCTGCAGGTGAGTACGCAGGGGCAGTTCGGCGGGCTCGGCATCGAAGTCGGCATGGAGGACGGCTTCGTCAAGGTGGTGTCGCCGATCGAGGACACGCCGGCGTTCCACGCCGGCATCAAGCCGGGCGACCTGATCGTCAAGATCGACCAGGCCCTGGTCAAGGGAATGACGCTGAACGAGGCCGTCAAGCGCATGCGCGGCAAGCCGAACACCAAGATCACGCTGACGATCTCGCGCAAGGGCGAGACGCAGCCGATCGTGGTCACGCTCACGCGCGCGATCATCCACGTGCGGAGCGTGAAGTCGAAGATGATCGAGCCCGGCTACGGCTGGATCCGCGTTTCGCAGTTCCAGGAAGCCACCGCGGAAAATCTCGCCAAGGCGCTGCAGAAGATGTACCGCCAGGGCGCGCTCAAAGGCCTAGTGCTCGACCTGCGCAACGACCCCGGCGGACTGCTCTACGGCGCAGTAGCGGTGTCCTCGGCCTTCCTGCCGGTCGATGCCCTGGTCGTGTCGACCGACGGCCGCACCGAGGACGCGAAGAAGCAGTTTCACGCCACCCCAGACGACCTGCGCGGCGAGAACGACGATTTCCTCAAGACCCTGCCGGCGGCGGTCAAGACCGTGCCGATGGTGGTGCTGGTGAACGGCGGCTCGGCGTCCGCATCGGAGATCGTCGCCGGCGCGCTGCAGGACCACAAGCGCGCCACGATCATCGGCACGCAAACCTTCGGCAAGGGCTCCGTGCAGACGATCATGCCGCTCAACAACGACACCGCGATCAAGCTCACGACCGCGCGCTACTACACGCCGAGCGGCCGCTCGATCCAGTTGAAGGGCATCACGCCCGACGTCATGGTCGAGGAGCCCGGCGACAGGGCGGCGCGCCTGCGCGAGGCCGACCTGCAGCACCACCTGGACAACCCGCAGGACGCGAGCCTGCAGACCAAGTCCGTGCCGGATGCCGCGCAGTCGGCCGTGATCGCCAAGCCCGGCCTCACCAAGCCGGTCGAGTTCGGCTCGAAGGACGACTTCCAGCTCGAGCAGGCGCTCGCGTTCCTCAAGGGCGAGCCGATCAAGGGCGAGCCGAGCAAGACCGTCGCCCAGGGCCAGCCTGGCAAATAGCGGTACGTTGGACGACGATCAGCTGCTACGCTACAGCCGGCACATTCTGCTGCCGGAGATCGGGGTCGAGGGCCAGTCGCGGCTGAGCGCGGCGCACGCGCTGGTCGTCGGTGCCGGCGGCCTGGGCTGCCCGGCGGCGCTCTATCTGGCCTCGAGCGGGATCGGGCGCCTCACGCTGGCCGACCCCGACCGCGTCGACCTCACCAACCTGCAGCGCCAGATCCTGTACCGCGACGACGCCGTGGGCGCGCTGAAGGTCGAGGCCGCGCGCAAGACGCTCGGCGCGGTCAATCCGGCGGTGTCGGTCGTGCCGCTCGCCGAGCGCCTGGCGGGCGAGGCGCTCGAGCGCCTGGTGGCCGACGCCGACGTGGTGCTCGACTGCAGCGACAACTTTGCCACCCGCCACGCGGTGAACCGCGCCTGCGTGCGGCACGCCAGACCCCTGGTGTCGGGCGCAGCAATCCGCTTCGACGGCCAAGTGGCGGTATTCGATCTCAGGCGCGACGACGCGCCGTGCTACGCCTGCCTGTTTCCGGAGGGCGGCGAGACCGAGGAGCTGCGCTGCGCGGTCATGGGTGTGCTCGCGCCGCTTACCGGCGCGATAGGCGCGCTGCAAGCGGCAGAAGCGATCAAGCTGCTGGCCGGCGTGGGCGAGTCGCTCAACGGGCGCCTGCTCATGTTCGATGCCCTGCGCGCCGAATGGCGCTCGGTGCGCGTGCGCAAGGATCCGGATTGCGCCGTCTGCGCGGCGGCCGCGACTCAGGCGGGCAGGTAGGGCCGCTGCGCGGCGAAGCTCTCGCTCGGACCCTCGGCGAACCCGCTGCGGGCAAATTGCTGCAGGCTGCCGAGCAGGTAGCAAAGCAGCGTCCCCGCCTTCGCCGCCGCCTCGCTCTCCTCGCCCTGGCCCTGGCTCGCGGCGAGCCGCAGCGACTGCTTGAGCGTGGCCTCGAAGCGGTCGAAGAACTGGTTCATCCGCGCCTGCAGCCGTTCGTGCTCCCCGATCAGCGCGTCGCCCGTCATCACGCGCACCATGCCGGGGTTCTTCTCGGCGAAAGCGAGCAGCATCTCGACCAGCTTTTCGGTCTGTCGGCGCCCGCTCGCCTCGTCCTCTGAAATGCGGTTGGCGAGAGAGAACACGGTATTCTCGATGAACTCGATAAGCCCTTCATACATCTGCGCCTTGGAAGCGAAGTGCCGGTATAGCGCGGCCTCGGAGACATCAAGCTTGGCGGCCAGCGCAGCGGTCGTGATGCGCTCCCACTTCGGCGCCTCGAGCATCTGCGCGAGGGTCTTCAGGATCTCGAGCCTGCGTTCGCCTTTGGCGCGGGGCATGTGGAGGGGGTGAAGGTGGAAGGCTGTCCGGATTCTAGCCTCAAGCGTACCTGAAGACGAGCCGGGGTAGCTCGCGCACCGACCTCACCCTCAGATCGACGAAGGATACTTTCCGCTTCTCGCGGCTCACCCACACCGTCGACATGCCCAGACGCTTTGCGGTGCGCAGGTTTTCGAGCGAGTCGTCGAGGAACGCGCAGCGATGCGGATCGAGGTCGTGCTGGCGCAGCAGCAGGTGAAAGCCGTGCGCCGCGGGCTTGCCGCGAAAGCGCGCGTCCTCGATGGTGTAGACGGCGTCGAACCAGCGCGCGACGCCCATCGCGCGCAGCACGCCCTCGACGTAATGGCGCGGCGCGTTGGAGAACACCAGCTTGCGGCCGCCGAGCAGCGCCAAAGCGTGACGCAGGGCGTTTTCGTGCACCACCATGTCGGCCAGCTCCGGAAAGCGGTGCGTTTCGGCCAGGAAACGGCGCGGGTCGGTGCCGTGATGGCGCATCAGCCCGTTCAGGGTGGTGCCGTAACGCAGCCAGAAGCCGCGCCGCATTTCGTTCGCGCCCGCCTCGTCCAGTTCGAAGTGCCGTCGCAGATAGGCGTTGATCTGCTCGTGCATCGACGGGAAGATGCGCACGCTCGCATCGTGCAGGGTGTTGTCGAGGTCGAAGATCCATACCCGCCGCGACGGCGGGAGGCGCGCGATGCGCATTACCTGCTGCGGATCAGCGTGCCGACCCCCTGGTCGGTCAGGACCTCTAGCAGCAGTGCGTGCGGCACGCGCCCGTCGATGATGTGCACGCTCTTGACCCCGGCGCGCGCGGCCTCGAGCGCGGAAGCGATCTTCGGCAGCATGCCGCCCGAGAGCGTGCCGGCAGCCAGCATGGCGTCGATCTGGCGCGGCGTGACCCCGGTCAGCAGCTTGCCCTGCTCGTCGAGCACCCCCGGCGTGTTGGTGAGCAGCACCAGCTTCTCGGCGTGCAACACCTCGGCCAGCTTGCCCGCCACCAGGTCGGCGTTGATGTTGTAGGACAGGCCGTCGGCGCCCACCCCGATCGGGGCCACCACCGGGATGAATCCCCCCTGCTCGAGCGAATCGATGACGCCGGGGTCGATCGACTCGATTTCACCCACCTGTCCGATGTCTAGCAGCTCGCTCGGCTTTTCGCGAGACGGGATCAGCAACTTCCTGGCGCGGATGAAGGCGCCGTCCTGGCCGGTCAGGCCGACCGCGCGGCCGCCCGCCTGGTTGATCAGGGTGACGATGTCCTTGTTCACCGCGCCCCCAAGCACCATTTCGACCACGTCCATGGTCGCCGCGTCGGTGACCCGCATGCCCTGCACGAACTCACTGCGAATTCCGAGCTGCTTCAGCAGCTTCTCGATTTGCGGCCCACCGCCGTGCACCACCACCGGGTCCATGCCGACCAGCTTGAGCAGCACTACGTCGCGCGCGAAGCTCACCTGCAGCGCGGCGTCGACCATGGCGTTGCCGCCGAACTTGACCACGATGGTCTTGCCGTGGAAGCGGCGGATATAGGGCAGCGCCTCGGCGAGGATGCGCGCCTTGGTCGCGGCGTCGTTGGCTTGAGTCATGGCGATCCGATTCTACAAAGAAAAAGGGCCGGCGGTTGCCGGCCCTTCGCTCACGCTGCCTCGCGCGTCAGTTTATCGCGATCTGCTTGCGCGCCGCCGCCGCCTTCTTCGGCAGCGGCAGCTCGGCGCGGGCCTCGTTGTACATCGGCCGCACCAGGAAGCCCTTGAACAGGCCGTCGACCAGGTCGTTGAACGGGTCGAATCGGGTAACATTGCTCATACGCGTCTCCATTGCGGGTAGCCAACTGTTCCTGCAATGCGACAAATGGGGCGCGGCGGCCGCGTTTCAACCCCCCGGCACCCGTTATGCCACTGCCCATCGACTTCCACGCCCAGCTCGAGGGCCAGCGCGACTACCTGCTGCGCTACGCCACCCTGCAGCTGCGCGACTCCGACCGGGCCGAGGACTGCGTGCAGGAGACCTTGCTCGCGGCGCTCGCGGGCGGGGCCGGCTACGACGGCCGCTCGAGCCTGCGCACCTGGCTGACCGGGATCCTGAAGCACAAGATCGTCGATGCGATCAGACGCTCGAACCGCGAGCCCGCCACGGCGCTCGAGCCGGAGGGTGACGCGTCCGAGTTCGACACCCTGTTCGACCCGCGCGGCCACTGGGCGCAGGCCCCCATGGCCTGGGAACGCCCGGACAGCGCCCTCGAGCGATCCCAGTTCCTCGCCGCGCTCGAGGCCTGCCTCGAGCAGCTGCCGGCGAGGACGGCACGCGCGTTCATGATGCGAGAGCACATGGGGCTGGAGACTGAAGAGATCTGTAAGGAGCTCGGGATCAGCGCGACCAACTGCTGGGTGATGATGTATCGCGCACGCATGGCGCTACGCCTGTGCCTGGAGCGAACCTGGAAATGAAGCTGATGCTGCCGTGCAGTGAAGTGACGCGCCTGGTGTCCCAGGGGCTGGATCGCAGGCTCGGCTTGAGCGAGCGCGTCGCGCTGCGCGTTCACTTGGCGATGTGCGAGGGTTGCGGCAACTTCGAGCGCCAGATGAAGCTGCTGCGCGAGGCGGTACGGCAGCTCGCCGAGGCCGAAGGCCCGCGCGACACCGGGCCTCACAGCACGTAGCGCGCCAGGTCCTCGTTGCGCGCCAGCTCGGCCAGCCGCGCGTCGACATAGGGCGCGTCGATCGTGACCGTCACCGCACCGCGCCTGCCGGCCTCGAACGATATCTCCTCGAGCAGCTTCTCGAGCACGGTGTAAAGCCGCCGCGCACCGATGTTCTCGGTCTTTTCGTTCACCTGGTAGGCGATTTCCGCCAGCCGCCGGACCCCCTCCGGGCGGAACTCGAGCGTCACGCCTTCGGTCTCGAGCAGCGCCTGGTACTGCTTGACCAGGCTCGCGTCGGTCGAGGTGAGGATCTGCTCGAAGTCGTCCACCGAAAGCGAATCGAGCTCGACCCGGATCGGGAGCCGCCCCTGCAGCTCGGGAATCAGGTCCGAGGGCTTGGCGAGGTGGAACGCGCCCGAGGCGATGAACAGGATGTGGTCGGTCTTGACCATGCCGTACTTGGTCGCGACCGTGGTGCCCTCGACCAACGGCAGCAGGTCGCGCTGCACGCCCTGGCGCGAGACGTCCGCGCCGCCGATCTCGCTGCGGGTGGCGACCTTGTCGATCTCGTCCAGGAACACGATGCCGTTCTGCTCCGCGTTGGCGAGCGCCTTGGCCTTCAGGTCGTCGTCGTTCACCAGCCGCGCGGCCTCCTCGTCCGTGAGCAGCTGCAGCGCCTCGCGGATGCGAAGCTTCCTCAGCTTTCTGCGCCCGCCGGCGAGATTCTGGAACATGCCCTGGATCTGCGAGGTGAGCTCCTCCATCCCGGGCGGCGCGAGGATCTCCATTTGCTGTGCGCTCACCGCGAGTTCGAGCTCGATTTCCTTGTCATCCAGCTCGCCCTCGCGCAACTTCTTGCGGAATTTCTGGCGCGTTGCGTTCTCTTCCGCCTCCACCCCGCGCGCGGGCGTCAGCAGCGCATCAAGCACCCGCTCCTCTGCCGCGTCCTGTGCGCGGGCGCGCACCGCGCGCATCGCCTGCTCGCGCGTCTGCTTGATGCTGATCTCGACCAGATCGCGCACGATGGTGTCGACGTCGCGCCCGACGTAGCCGACTTCGGTGAACTTGGTCGCCTCGACCTTGATGAAAGGCGCCCCCGCGAGGCGCGCGAGCCGCCGCGCGATCTCGGTCTTGCCCACGCCGGTAGGCCCGATCATGAGGATGTTCTTGGGCGTGATTTCCTGGCGCAACGGCTCGGCGACCTGCTGCCGGCGCCAGCGGTTCCTGAGTGCGATCGCGACCGCGCGCTTGGCCTTGGCTTGGCCCACGATGTGCTTTTCCAGCTCGTGGACGATCTCCTGCGGCGTCATCTGGGTCACTCGAGCACCTCGATGACGCGCTGGTTGTTGGTGTAGATGCAAATATCGGCGGCGATCGCGAGCGACTTGTCGACGATCTCGCGCGCACCGAGCGAAGTGTTCTCCAGCAGCGCGCGTGCGGCGCTCTGCGCGTAGGGACCGCCCGAGCCGATCGCGACAATTCCCTGCTCCGGCTCGAGCACGTCGCCCATGCCGGTGATGATCAGCGAGTGCTCGCGGTCGGCCACGGCGAGCATCGCCTCGAGCCGCCGCAGGATCCGGTCGGTGCGCCAGTCCTTGGCCAGCTCTACCGCCGAGCGCAGGACGTTGCCCTGGTGCTTGTCGAGCTTCGCCTCGAAGCGCTCGAAGAGCGTGAACGCGTCGGCGGTGCCGCCGGCGAAGCCGGCCAGGATACGGTCGTTGTACAGCCGTCGCACCTTGCGCGCGCCCGCCTTGAGCACGATGTTGCCGAGGGTAACCTGGCCGTCGCCGCCCAGGGCGACGTCGACGCCGCGGCGGACCGAGAGGATGGTGGTGCCGTGCAGTTGTTCCATGGTGCCCTTTAGTTTCCGTTGCGCGGGGTGACTTTGGCGAGCGCCGATACGCCCATCACCTCGAACAGCGCCGCGATCAGCTGGTTCACGTTTTCGAGCTCGAGCCGCCCGCCGTTGCGGATCAGCTCCGCGGCGAGATTGAGCAGCGCGGCCGCCGAGACGAAATCGACGCGCTTCAGGCTCGAGCAGTCGACCTCGACTCGCGTGCGGCTCGCGCCGGCCTCGGCCACCACGTCGAGAAAGGCTTTCGCATGGCCGACGATCTCGCGCGGCGCGGCGAGCGAATCTACCGCCGGCGGCGCCAGCTCGACGTCGAACAGCGGCGGCTCGCATTCAAAGCGGCCGGCATACTCGCGCGCGCGCTCGGCGAACGCCTCGCGCTCGCCGAGCTCGCGGTGAAGGTCGAGCAGCATCAGCCACGGGCGCTCCGCCGCCGGCGCCAAATTTTCCTTTTTCACTGCGCGCGCGAGGCTGCGCTTGGCCTCCACATTCTGCGCGTTGGCGTACAGGATCGCCGCCTCTTCGACCGCCGCGGCGAGCCCCGAGGATGCCGACACCACTTCGATGTTCAGGCGCGAGTCGGTGCCCGCCGGGATACGCTGCGTGCGCTCGGTTTGCCAGCCCAGCGGCAGCTTGTCCGTCACGTCCGGGGACTTGCCCGCCCTCTTGCGCAAATTCCTATCGCCAGCACCGGAGCTCATGGGGTCCCCCGCTCGCGTCTTGTCACTTCGCCAGGCACTGCTCCAGTCCGGCGACGAAAAGGTCCCGCGGCAGCTTCTTGCCGATGAACACCAGCACCGACCGCTTCTTCTCTGCCTTGCCCCAGGGCTTGCCGAGATCGCCGCCCATCATCATGTGCACGCCCTGGAACACCACCCGCCGCGGATTGCCTTTCATCCACAGCACGCCCTTGTAGCGCAGCATGTCGGGGCCGTAGACCTGGATCATGCCCGACAGGAACTGCTCCAGCTTGTCGCCATCGAATGCCTTGTCTGAGCGGAACACGAACGACTCGACTTCGTCGTGGTGCTCGTGCTGGATGTCGGTCAGGAACTCCGGGTCGAGGTCGAGGATCGCGTTCAGGTTAAAGCCGCGGATGTCGAGCACGTCGTCGAGCGGCGCCTCGCCGAAATGCACCTTCCTGATCGGGGCGCGCGGATTCATCAGGCGGATGCGCTCCGAGAGTCTCTTCACCTCGCTTTCGCCGACCAGATCCGTCTTCGACATCAGGATCCGGTCGGCGAATCCGACCTGCTCCTGCGCCTCGTGGAACTCGTCGAGCTGCTTTTCGGCATGCTTGGCGTCCACCAGCGTGATGATCGAGTCGAGCAGGTAGTAGTTGCCGATCTCCTCGTCGGTGAAGAAGGTTTGCGCCACCGGGCCCGGGTCGGCCATGCCGGTGGTCTCGATCACCACGCGGTCGAACTTGAGCGTGCCTTGGCTGCGCCTGTCCTTCAGCTCGCCCAGGATCCGGATCAGGTCGCCCCGCACGGTGCAGCAGATGCAACCGTTGTTCATCTCGACGATCTGCTCGTCGCCGCTTTCGATGATGTCGTTGTCCACCCCGACTTCGCCGAACTCGTTCTCGATCACCGCGACGCGACGGCCGTGATCTTCCTTGAGAATGCGGTTCAGCAGCGTCGTCTTGCCGCTGCCCAGGAATCCCGTGAGGATGGTCACGGGAACCATGTTTTCCTGCTGCATGATGACTCCTTCCGAAGGGCTGGATTCTACCGCCTGCAGCCGGGGTGCGGAGTCACCCCGCGGGCAGCGAGGAGATCGGGGTCACGCTCGGAGATACGGCGCGAGCCAGCCCAGGCCCGCGCTGGTCTTGCCTTGCGGGCGGTACTCGCACCCGATCCACCCGTCGTAGCCGAGCTGATCCATGAGCGAGAACAGGTACGGGTAGTTGACCTCGCCGACGTCAGGCTCGTGCCGCTCGGGCACGCCGGCAATCTGGATGTGGCCGATGCCGGCGAAGTGCTGCTTGAGCCTCATGGCGAGGTCCCCCTCGACGATCTGGCAGTGATAGAAGTCCATCTGCACCTTGGCGTTGGTTCTTCCCGTCTCGGCGCAGATCGCATGCGCCTCGGCCTGGGTGTTCAGGAAGAAGCCCGGGATGTCGCGCGTGTTGATCGGCTCGATCACGCAGGTGATGCCGAGCGGCGCCGCCTGATCGGCGGCCCAGGCGAGATTCTTCACGTAGGTGTCGTGGTGACGCGCGCGCTCGGCGCCGGGCGCGATGAGCCCCGCCATCAGGTGCAGGCGCGTATTGCCGAGCACGCGCGCGTAGGCGAGCGCCTGGTCGAACGAGCGCCGAAACCCGTCCTCGCGCCCTGGCAGCGACGCCATGCCACGCTCGCCCTTGCTCCAGTCGCCCGGCGGCGCATTGAACAGCGCCTGGGTGAGGCCGTTGCCGGTCAGTCGCGCCCTGATCTCGGCCGGCGGATAGTCGTAGGGAAACAGAAACTCGACCGCATTGAAGCCGTCCTTCGCCGCGGCGGCGAAGCGTTCGAGGAAGTCGTGCTCCTGGTACATCATCGAGAGATTGGCGGCGAATTTCGGCATGGCGCGTCTCCTACTTGATCGGGTATCGGGTCCTGATTTCGTCGACCTGCGCCCCGGTGAGCGTCCTGAGACGCCGCCCCGCGAGCAGGAGATACAGCTTCGCCGTCGCTTCGAGCTCTTCCGCGGCGTCGGCCGCCGCGGCGAGACTGGAACCGCCCACTACCGGGCCGTGATTGGCGAGCAGCAGCGCATGGTGCTTGCCGGCGAAGCGGCGCACGGCATCGGCGAGCTTGAGGTCGCCCGGGGCGAAGTACGGCACGAGCGGCAGGCGGCCGATGCGCATCACGTAGTACGCGGTGATCGGGGGCAGCACGTCTTCCGGATCGATGTCCTCGAGCACCGAGACGGCTACCGAATGGGTCGCGTGCAGATGCACCACCGCGGCATTGCGCGGCCGCTCCTGGTACATGGCAAGGTGCAGGAAGTTCTCTTTCGACGGCGCATCGCCGGAAATGAGCCGGCCCTGCCAGTCGAGCTTGGCCAGACGCGCCGGGTCGAGGTTGCCGAGGTTCGACCCCGTCGGCGTGATCAGCCATCCATCGTCGACCTTCGCGCTGATATTGCCGCTGCTGCCGTGCGTCAGGCCGCGCGCAAAGATCGAGCGTCCGAGCTCGCAGATGTCCTCGCGCATGCGATTTTCGCTCATTTCAGCATCTCCAGCGCCTTGGCAAAGAAATCGGTCGCCCCGAAGTTCCCCGACTTGAGCGCGAGTGCGATCGCCGGTTCGCCGGCGGAGAGCGTCCACGGCACACCCGGGTCGATCTGCGGCCCGATGCGCAATACCTTGATGCCGAGGCGGTTGACCACCGCGCCCGCGGTTTCGCCGCCGGCGACAATGAGCTTGCGCGCTCCGAGCTCGACCATGCCTTGCGCCAACGCCGCCAGGGCCTGCTCGACGATCCGGCCGGCGTGCTCCGCTCCGAGCTCGGCTTGAACCGCTTTCACTTCTTCCGGCGAGCTCGTCGCATAGACGAGTACGGGCTCGCGCGCGATCCGCGCGCGAGCCCAATCGAGCGCCGCCTGCACCTGCGCCTCGCCGGCAGCGAGGCTGCGCACATCGATCCGGAATGCCGGCCGCGTCTTCTTCCACTCCGCCACCTGCGCATTGGTTGCGACCGAGCAGCTGCCGGAGACGATCCCCGCGTAGCCGTCGATACGCGGCAGGCGCGCCGCTTCGCCCGCGTGCGCGAGCTGCCCTGCCTGGCGGAAATTGGCCGGCAATCCGAGCGCAACCCCCGAACCGGCCGTGACCAATGGCATGTCGGCACAGGCCGCGCCGATCGTATCGAGGTCGGCATTCGACACGGCGTCGACGACAGCAATCCCGCAGCCATCGTGCTGCAAGGCGGCGAAGCGCTCGCGCAGCGCTGCCGTGCCGCTGGCCACCGTGTCGTATCGCGCGAGACCGACTTTGTGCCGGGTCTGGGCCTGCAGTACGCGCACGAGATTGGCATCCTTCATCGGCGTAAGCGGATGATCCTTCATTCCCGATTCGCTCAACAGCACGTCGCCGACGTACAAGTAGCCGCGAAAGATCGTGCGTCCGTTCTCCGGAAACGCAGGGCAGGCGATCGTGAAAGAAGTGCCGAGGACTTGCATGAGCGCATCGATCACCGGGCCGATGTTGCCCCGGGGCGTCGAGTCGAACGTGGAGCAGTACTTGAAATAGAGCTGCCGGCAGCCGTTGGTCTTGAGCCAAGCGAGCGCCGCGAGCGACTGCGCGACCGCGTCCTGCGGCGCGATGGTGCGCGACTTGAGGGCAACCACCACGGCATCGGCGTCGGGTGCGGGTCCCTGCGGCACGCCGATGGTCTGTATGCAGCGCATGCCCCCTCCCACGAGCATATTCGCAAGGTCGGTCGCGCCGGTGAAGTCGTCGGCAATGCAGCCCAGTAGCATGATCGGCCTCTTCTTCTACTTGCCGGCCTCGGGCAGAGAAATGCGGGTGAGCGCCGCGAACATCTTGATGACGGCAGAATCGTCCTCGCCGCCGTGGCCGTGGGCCGAGGTCGCGAGGTACATCTGATGCGCAGCCGCCGTCAACGGCAGCGGGAAGGTGAGTTTTCGCGCGGCGTCGAGCACGATGCCCAGGTCCTTGACGAAGATGTTGACTGCCGACAGCGGAGTGTAGTCGCCCGCCAGAATGTGGGGCACGCGGTTCTGGAACATCCAGGACGATCCGGCGCTGTTGGAGATCACGTCGTACAGCGTGGCCGGGTCGGCGCCGGCCTTGATCCCCAGCGCCATGGCCTCGGCTGCCGCGGCGATATGCACCCCCGCGAGCAGCTGATTGATCATTTTGACCGTTGACCCGGGGCCGACTTCGTCGCCCAGGCGATAGACCTTTTGCGCAATCGCCGCCAGAACCTTTTCGACCTTGGCGAAGCTCGCGGGGGCGCCGGATCCCATGATCGTCATCTGGCCCTGCGCCGCCCTGGCGGCGCCTCCCGATACCGGGGCGTCGAGCATCTCGATACGCCGCTCGGCAAGACGCTTTCCAAGAGCGCGCGCAAATTCCGGAGCGACCGTGACGCTCATGATGACCACGCTGCTTGGCGCCAGGGCTTCGACCGCACCCCCCGGGCCGAACAGGACGCTCTCGGCCTGCTCCGAATTGACGACCAGCACAATCACGGCGGCGCAACCCTTGGCCATTTCCGCTCCAATCGCGAAGGCTTGCGCGCCCTCCTTGGCAAAGGCAGCGCGCACGTCGGGCCGCGTATCGCACACCCGCACGCTAAAGCCCGCGCGTAGCAGCGAGCGTGCCACGCCGCCGCCCATCGCCCCCAGACCGATTACACCGACGGTGCTTCCCGACATTTCGCTTTCCTCCGAGACAGTGATCACCGAATGCGAGCGAGGCCCCGCGTCGCTCAGTTTCTCGCGATGAGCAATCCCTTCAGGTAATCGCCCTCGGGAAACTCGAGCGCGACCGGATGGTCGGCGGCGGCGGCGAAGCGCTCGAGGATCTTCCCGGCCACCCCGGCGTCGACCGCGGCGCCGGCGACGATCGACTGAAACAGCTCCGCCGGGACGCCGCCCGAGCAGGAAAAGGTCGCCAGCAGCCCGCCCGGCGCGAGCAGCTTGAAGGCGAGCAAATTGATGTCCTTGTAGGCGCGCGCGGCGTTCTTCGCCTGCGCCGCGGTAGGCGCGAATTTGGGCGGATCCAGCACCACCAGCCCGAAGCGCGCGCCCCGGTCGCGCAGCGCGCGCAGGTGCGCGAACACGTCGGCCTGCACGAACTCGATCCGCGAGGCTTCGAGCTGATTGGCGGCGAGGTTCTCGCGTGCCACCTCGAGCGCGGCGGCCGAGCTATCGAGCGCGAGCACGCGCTTGGCGCCGCCGGCGAGCGCGGCGAGCGCGAACCCGCCCGTGTAACAGAATCCGTCCAGCACCTCGCGCCCCGTGGCGAGGGCGCGCACGCGCTGGCGGTTGTCGCGCTGGTCGAGAAAGAACCCGGTCTTCTGTCCCTGCTCGACGTCGACGTGAAAGCTCAAGCCGTGCTCGACGATCGTGCAGCGTGCCGCTCGGCGGTCGCCGCGCACGAAACCGGTCCGCGGCTCGAGGCCCTCGAGCGCGCGCACCTCGGCGTCCGAGCGCTCGTATACCGCCTCGCAGTCGCTCAACTCGGCCAGCGCATCGAGGATCTCCTCACGCCAGCGCTCGGCGCCGGCGGACAGGAATTGCGCCACCAGCACGTCGTCGTAGCGGTCGACCACCAGTCCGGGCAGGCCGTCGGACTCGGCGTGCACCAGGCGCAGCGCGTTGCTGTGCCGCGCCGCGGGCAGCGCGGCACGCAGCGCGAGCGCGCCCGCCAAGCGCGCGCGCAGGAATTCGGCATCGATCGTCCGGCCCGTATCGAAGCTCCACACGCGGGCCCGGATCTGCGACTGCGGGCTGTACGCCGCCAGCGCCAGCGGCTGCCCGGAGTCGGACAAGACCTCGACCGTATCGCCGCGCTGCGGGTCGCCCTCGACGCGCGCGATCGCGCCCGAAAAAAGCCACGGATGCCGCCGCTTGAGCGACTTGTCGCGGCCCGGCTTGAGCACGAGGCGCATCGGCACCAGCCTCTACTTCTTGCGCGCGCGCGGGTGCGCGGCGTCGTAGACCTTCGCCAGCGCCTGGAAGTCCAGGTGCGTGTAGACCTGGGTGCTCGAGATGCTCGAGTGCCCCAGCATTTCCTGCACCGCGCGCAGGTCCTGCGAGGACTGCAGCACGTGGGTGGCGAAGGTATGGCGCAGTATGTGCGGATGCAGCGGCGCATCCAGCCCCTGGCGCCGCGCCCAGGCCGCGAGCCGCGCGCGCACGATGCCAGGTGCGATGCGCGCGCCGCGAGCACCGACGAAAAGCGCGCTCTCGTGCGGCGCGGCGAGCTGCACGCGCGCCGCGAGCCACTGCGCCAGCGCCTCGCGCGCCCGGGCGCCCACCGGAACGGTGCGCGTCTTGCCGCCCTTGCCGGTGACCGTGACCTCGCCCTGTGCGAGGTCGAGCCGTCCGCCGCCGAGCCCGAGGCCGACCAACTCGGCCAGACGCAGGCCGGAGGAATACATCAGCTCGAACATTGCCCGGTCGCGCAGCAGTGCCGGCGAGGCGCTCGGCGCGACCTCGAGCAGCCGCTGCGCGGCCTCGACCGACAGCGCCTTGGGCAGCGTCTTGGGCGCCCTGGGAGCGCGCACGCCCTGGCAGGGATTGGCGCGAAGGCCGTGCTGGCGCGCGAGCCAGCGGTACAGGCCGCGCCAGGCCGACAGCGTTCCCGCGAGCGAGCGGCCCGAAAGGCCCGCAGCGTGCAGCTGCACGACAAAGCGGCGCACCTGGACGCCCTCGATCGCCGCCAGGCGCGTGCCCTGCGCGAGCCGCAGCAGCAGCGCGAGGTCGCGCGCGTAGTTCCTGAGAGTGCCGGAAGCGAGCCTGCGCTGATGCCTCAGCACCTCGAGATGCTCGCGCACCAGCGCGGCGTCGGGATGCGTAGCGGGCAGGGCTTCTGCCACGCGGGGCGCCTTGGCCGCGCTACAGCCGCGCCGCGACGCCGGCGGCGCACAGCTCGCCGATGCGACGCAGGTAAATGGTCCCCATTTCGGGGAAGAAGCGCTCCGGGTCCTCGCTGCCGAGCGCGAGCAAGCCGAACACCGCGCTCTGGCCGAGCGGAACCAGCGCCATCGAGCGCAGGTGCGCGGCGGCCTCGCCGAACCACTCCAGGTAGGGGTTGTCGGCGATCGCCGCGCATTGCGGCGCACCCATGGCCTCGGCGTGCCGGCGCTGCGCCTCGGTCACCGCCTGCGACTCGACGAAATCGACCGGCACCGACTTGCCCCAGACGCGCATCGCCAAGTGCGGCACCGCGAAGTCCTCGCCCAGGTGCAGGTAGAGCGCCTGGGTCAGTTCCGGGAAATCGCGCGCCCCGACCAGCGCCACCGCAAGGCGATGCACCTTCTCGCTGATGGCGTCGTTCTCCTCGCCGAACTGGATCAGCTCGCCGAGCTTGCCCTCGAGCAACCTCACCTTTTCGCGCAGCGTGATGGTCTGGCGCTCGGCGAGCGGGATCGCGCGCCCGCCGTAGGGGTGCGGAACGCTGATCGACTCGAAAAGCTCCGGGTGCTGGTCGAAGAACTGCGGGTGAGTCTTGAGGAACTGCGCGACTTCTTCTGCGTTCATGGTGCCTCGTCCAGGTCGATCGAACCCTCGAACACGCTGTGCGCCGGGCCCTTCATCCAGACGGCATTGTCGCCGCCCTGCCAAGCCACGGTCAACGTTCCGCCGCGCGCCTCCACTCGCACCGGCGAGTCGAGCAGGCCGCGCGCGATGCCCGATACCGCTGCCGCGCAGGCGCCGGTGCCGCAGGCGAGCGTCTCGCCCGCGCCGCGCTCCCAGACCCGCAGCGCGATGCGGTGCCGGTCGCGCAGCTGCATGTAGCCGGCGTTGACGCGGTCCGGAAAGCGCGCGTGGCGCTCGAGCAGCGGCCCCTGGCTGGTCACCGGTGCGCGCTCGACGTCGTCAACCCGCTGCACCGCGTGCGGGTTGCCCATGGAAAGAATCGCCAGCTCGAGGCGCACCCCGCCGACCTCGAGCGGCTGCACCAGGGGCGAGGCGAGTGCCGGCGGCCCCATGTCGACGGTCACCTCGCCGTCGTCCTCGAGCCGCGGCACGATCAAGCCGCCCAGCGTCTCGATCCGTATCTCGCGCTTGGCCGTCAGCCCTTTCGCGTGCACGTAGCGCACGAAGCAGCGCGCGCCGTTGCCGCACTGCTCGACCTCGCCGCCGTCGGCGTTGAAGATGCGGTAGCGGAAATCGGCGTCCGCACGCGTGCTCGGCTCGACCACCAGGATCTGGTCGCAGCCGACGCCGAAATGCCGGTCGGCGAGGCGGCGCAGCTGCGCGGGCGCGAGCGCAAACGGCGCCGCGGTCGCGTCCAACACGACGAAGTCGTTGCCCGCGCCCTCCATCTTGGTGAACGCGACGCGGCTCACGCCGGCTCCATCAGGCGACGGTACTCGACCGAGATGCAGCGGTCCATGACCACAAACATCCCTGCCGCGCGCGCGCGCTCGGCGGCCGGATCGTTGACGATGCCAAGCTAGATCCAGATCGCGGGCAGCCCGAGCGCGATGCACTGCTCGACGATCGGCCCGATCTGCTCGGCGGCGCGGAAGACGTCGACCAGGTCGATCTTCTCGGGGACGTCAGCCAGCCGCGGGTAGGCCTGCTCGCCCAGAACCTCGCGCAGCGCGGGCCGCACCGGGATCACGCAGTAGCCCCAGGCCATGAGCCGGCGCGCGATGCGGTGGCTCGGCCGTTCGGGACGGGGCGAGAGGCCCACGACGGCGACAGTCTTTGCCCGCGCCAGCAGCGCACGCATATCTTCGTCCGGGGGATTGCGGAACACGAGCTGTAATTCTATGCGTAAAAGCGCGCCTCGCCCTCGGGACGGGTCTTGAAGCGCTTATGCATCCAGAAATACTGCTCCGGCGCCTCGAGCACCTTGCGCTCGATGTACTGGTTCATGCGCAGCGTGTCCGCCGCCGCGTCCTCGGTCGGGAAGTTCCGCCAGGGCGCCTCGATCGACAACAGGTAGCCTGCGCCGTCGGGAAGCATGCGCGTCACGCACGGCAGCACCGTCGCCCCGGTGACCCGCGCAATGCGCGACAGCCCCGGCATGGTCGCCGCCGGCACGCCGAAGAACGGCACGAACAGCGCCCCGCGCAGCCCGTAGTCCATGTCCGGCAGGTAGTACAACGGGCGGCCCTCGCGCATCGTACCGAGCACGGCGCGGATACCGTCCTGGCGCGACACCAGCTTTTGGCGCCCGAAGCGCGCGCGCCCCGCCAGCAGGCGCGCGGCCAGGAGGTGGTTCTTCTGCTGTGCGTACATGCTCACCATGTCGATCTCGCAGGCGAGGCGCGCGAAGCCGGCGTCCAGGCCAACGAAGTGCGGCACGAACAGAATCGCCGGCGCGCCGCCCAGCGCGCGCAGGTGCTCGAGGCCTTCGATCCGCACCAGTCGTTCGATGTGATCGCGCGGCGACCACCACAGCAGCGCGTGGTCGAGGAAGCTGCGGCTCCAGGCGCCGAAGTGCGCACGCGCCAGGCGCTCACGCTCGGTCGCCGCCATCCAGGGAAAGCACTTGGCGAGGTTGATGCGCGTCACGCTGCGCCGCTCTGCGATCAGCCGGTAGGCGAGCGCCCCGAGCGCGTTCCCGGCCGCCGCGAGCGCCCGTGGCGGCAGCAGGCGCGCGAGCCACATCGCGGCGAACAGCGCGCGCATCACGCGCCCGCTTCCGGCGGCGGCGCGCCGCGCGGCCGCTTGTAGCGGTTGTAGCCCCACAGGTATTGCTGCGGGCACTCGCGCACCAGCTCCTCGAGCGCGCGGTTGACGCGCCGCGCATCGGACTCTCCGGGCAGGGCATCGGGCAGCGGCCGCAGATGCACCACGTAGCCCTCGCCGCGCGGCAGGCGTTCGCCGAACGCGAGCAGGGTCACGCTGCCCGGCCGGCGCACGAGCCGTCCGGCGAGCGTCATGGTGTAGGCGGGCCGGCCGAAGAACTCGACCCACTCGCCCTCGCCTTCGCTCGGCACCTGGTCGGGCAGCACGCCGACCGCTTCCTTGCGCTTGAGTGCGCCGAGCAGCTCGCGCACCCCGGCGTAGTCGGGGGTCGCGAGGCGCAGGTTGGGCCCCGCGCGCCCGGCTTCGATCAGCGCCCGCACGAAGCGCAGCTTCGGCGGCCGGTACAGCGCGGTAATCGGAAAGCGCTCGGCCGCGACCTTGGCCGTGATCTCGAAGCAGCCGTGATGTGGCGTGAGAAACACGATCCCCAGGCCCTCCGCGCGCGCGGCCTCGATCAGCGCCTCGCCGTCGATGCGCTTGACCCAGCGCAATACCTCGGCGCGCGGGCGCAGCCAGATCGCGGGCAGCTCCAGAAGACCCTTGCCTGCCGAGGCGATCGCGGCGCGCCGGGTCGCCGCGTCGTGGTATCCCGCGTGGCTCAGGTTCTGGCGCAGCTGCCGGCGATAGGTCGGCGACAGCGCGTAGACCGCCCAGCCGAGCAGTGTGCCCGCCGCGTGCAGCTGCGGCAGCGGCAAGGCGGCGAGCAATCGGATCAGCAGCATCGTGTTGCGCGCGTCGCGCCGATCCGGCTGGTTCTATGGGAAGCAGGCATTCTTTGGTATCCTTGCGGCCTCTTCGCAACCCCCGCTCGCCGCATGCTCATTGCGGCGGCCACAACACTCGAGGCGCAAAGCACATGAGCGAGTTCCTCTTTACTTCGGAATCGGTGTCCGAGGGTCACCCGGACAAGGTCGCCGACCAGATCTCGGATGCGGTGCTCGACGCGATTCTAGCGAAAGACACCCGCGGGCGCGTCGCGGCGGAAACGCTGGTCACGACCGGCCTTGTGGTGATGGCGGGCGAAATCACCACCTCGGCCTTCGAAATCGACTTCCAGCAGGTCGCCCGCGACACCATCAAGAGCATCGGCTACGACAACACCGAGTACGGCATCGACTACAAGGGCTGCGCGGTGATGGTGTGCTACGGCAGGCAGTCGGCCGACATCGCGCAGGGCGTGGACGAAGGCAAGGGGCTCGACCTCGACCAGGGCGCCGGCGACCAGGGCCTGATGTTCGGCTACGCCTGCGACGAGACGCCGCAGCTCATGCCGCTGCCGATCCACCTTTCGCACCGTCTGGTCGAGCGCCAGGCCGAGCTGCGCCGCGACGGGCGCCTGCCGTGGCTGCGCCCGGACGCGAAGTCGCAAGTGACGATCAAGTACGCCAACGGCAGGCCGCAGGCGATCGACACGGTGGTGCTTTCTACCCAGCATGCGCCCGACGTGACCCACGAGCAGCTCGCCGAGGGCGTGATCGAGGAGATCATCAAGCCGGTGCTGCCCAAGGACCTGGTCAAGGGCGAAGTGAAGTACCTGATCAATCCGACCGGGCGCTTCGTGGTCGGCGGGCCGCACGGCGACTGCGGCCTCACCGGGCGCAAAATCATCGTCGATACCTACGGCGGCGCAGCGCCGCACGGTGGCGGCGCGTTCTCCGGCAAGGACCCCTCCAAGGTCGACCGCTCCGCCGCCTACGCGGCGCGCTACGTGGCGAAGAACGTGGTCGCCGCCGGACTCGCCTCCAAGTGCCTGGTGCAGGTGGCGTACGCGATCGGGGTGGCCAAGCCGGTCTCGGTCATGGTCACCACCTACGGCACCGGCAAGATGTCGGACGACGCGCTGTCCAAGCTGGTCGCGACGACCTTCGACCTGCGGCCCAAGGCGATCATCCAGACGCTCAACCTGCTGCGCCCGATCTACAGAAAAACAGCGGCCTACGGCCATTTCGGGCGCGAGGAACCGGAGTTCACGTGGGAGGCGACCGACAAGGCGCTGGCCCTCAAACAAGCCGCCTAGGTATAATTCGCCCTGCTGAGGGGCGCTGCGATCCCCGCCACGGGGACCAGGCTCAGCTAAATCAAACTGCGCTCGCATCGGAAACGATGCGGGCGCTTTGCTTTTCTGGAGACCGGATATGAACGCACCCAACCCGAAGTTCACCGACTACAAGGTCGCCGACCTGAAACTGGCGGACTGGGGCCGCAAGGAGATGGCGATCGCAGAATCCGAGATGCCGGCGCTGATGGGAATTCGCAGGGAGTACGCGAAAGCTCAGCCGCTCAAGGGCGCGCGCATCGCCGGCTCGCTGCACATGACGATCCAGACCGCGGTCCTGATCGAGACCCTGCGCGCGCTCGGGGCCGAAGTGCGCTGGGCCTCGTGCAACATCTTCTCGACCCAGGACCACGCCGCGGCGGCGATCGCCGCAGGCGGCACCCCGGTGTTCGCCTACAAGGGCGAGTCGCTCGACGAGTACTGGGAGTTCACCCACCGCATCTTCGAGTTCGACGGCGGCAAGGGCCCGAACATGATCCTCGACGACGGCGGCGACGCGACGCTGCTCGCGCACCTGGGCAAGCGCGCCGAGAAAGACGCTTCCGTGATCGCCAAGCCGATCAGCGAGGAAGAAACCTCGCTTTTCAACGCGATCAAGAAGCGCCTGACCGCGCAGCCGGGCTGGTATTCGAAGATCGGCGCGGAAATAAAAGGCGTCACCGAAGAGACCACCACCGGCGTGCACCGCCTGTACCAGATGCACAAGGAAGGGCGGCTGCTGTTCCCCGCGATCAACGTCAACGACTCGGTCACCAAGTCGAAATTCGACAACGTTTACGGCTGCCGCGAGTCGCTGGTCGACGGCATCAAGCGCGCCACCGACGTCATGGTGGCGGGCAAGGTCGCGGTGGTCGCGGGCTACGGCGAGGTCGGCAAGGGTTCGGCGCAGGCGCTACGGGGCCTACAGGCCCAGGTCTGGGTCACCGAAATCGACCCGATCTGCGCGCTGCAGGCGGCGATGGAGGGCTTTCGCGTGGTCACCATGGACTACGCCGCCGACAAGGCCGACATCTTCGTCAGCGCGACCGGCAACTTCCACGTCATCACCCACGCCCACATGAAGGCGATGAAGAACAACGCCATCGTTTGCAACATCGGCCACTTCGACAACGAGATCGAGGTCGCCGCGCTCAAGGGCTGCAAGTGGGACAACATCAAGCCGCAGGTTGACCACGTGATCTTCCCCGACGGCAAGCGCATCATCCTGCTGGCCGAAGGGCGCCTGGTGAACCTCGGCTGCGCCACTGGGCACCCCTCGTACGTGATGAGTTCCTCGTTCGCCAACCAGGTTCTGGCGCAGATCGAGCTCTTCATCAGGACGAAGGATTATCCGGTCGGCGTGTACATCCTGCCCAAGGCGCTCGACGAGAAGGTCGCGCGGCTGCAGCTCTCGACGCTCAGCGCGCAGCTTAGCGAGCTGACCGACGAGCAGGCGGCTTACATCGGCGTGCCGAAGGCCGGGCCATACAAGTCGGAGCACTACCGCTACTAGATGCTTAGAATCCTGCTCGTCTGGCTGATCAACGCGCTGGCGCTGCTCACGGTCGCCTACGTGATGCCGTCGATCCACGTCGATACTTTCGGCACTGCGCTGGTCGCGGCGGTGGTCCTGGGGCTCGTGAACGCAGTCATCCGGCCGATCCTGGTCCTGCTCACGTTGCCGGCGACGATCGTGACGCTCGGATTGTTCATCTTCGTCATCAACGGGCTGCTCTTCTGGCTCGTGGGCTCGTACCTGCGGGGCTTCACGGTGGACGGCTTCGGGTCGGGGTTCTTCGGCGCGATCATCTACAGCATCGTGTCCTGGGCGCTCTCCTCCGTACTGCTTCCCGGGCGGCGCGTGCGCATCCACGTGGAAAGGATCGACAGGCCATGAAAATTGCGGTGATGGGCGCAGGCGGGGTCGGCGGCTACTTCGGCGCCCGCCTCGCGCAGGCGGGAAACGAGGTTGTGTTCATCGCACGCGGCAGGCACCTTGAGGCGCTGCGGACGAAGGGGCTCAGCCTGAAAAGTCCGGCGGGCGACGCGACGCTGAAGGTCAAGGCCGTGGAGGACCCTGCGCAAGCGGGCAGCGCCGAGGTGGTGTTGTTTGCGGTCAAGCTGTGGGACACCGAGAGCGCGGCCGAGCGGATCCGGCCGCTGGTGGCCGGCGGCGGCGTGGTAATCCCGTTCCAGAACGGCGTCGAGTCGATCGAGCGCATTGGCGCGATGCTCGGGCGCGAGCGGGTGATGGGCGGCGCGGCCTACATCGCGGCGCGCATCGGCGAGCCGGGCGAGATCGTTCAGACGGGCAAGATGGCGCGCCTTCGCTTCGGCCCGGTCGAAGCTTCGCAGCGCGCGGCCGCGCAGGCGTTCCACGCCGCCTGCGTCAAAGCGGGAATCGAGGCCGAGCTCACCGACGACATCGTGCGCGTACTGTGGGAGAAATTCGTGCTGCTGGTGGCGATCAGCGGCACGACCGGCGTCGCACGCTCACGCATCGGCGCGGTGCGTGCCGACCCTGACCTGCGCTGGCTGCTCGAAGCGGCGATGCGCGAGACCTGGCAGGTCGGAAAGATACGTGGCGTCGCGCTCGCCGACGACCTGGTCGAGGCGACACTGAAGATGGTCGACGGCCTACCGGCGGAGATGACCTCGTCGATGCACGGCGACCTCGACGCCGGCGGCAGGCTCGAGGCGCCCTGGCTCGCCGGCGCGGTGGCGCGCATGGCGCGCGAGGCCGGGCTCGAGGCGCCGGCCAACCGCGCGATCTACGCCGCGCTCAAGCCCTTCGTCGAAGGCCGGCGATGAGCGCGGCGCCCGCGCTCGACTTCAGCTTCGAGTTCTTTCCGCCCAGAACGCCGCAGGGCAGGGAAAAGCTGCGCGCGACCTGGCAGCAGCTGGCGCAACTCAAGCCGCGCTTTTTCTCGGTCACCTTCGGCGCCGGCGGCTCGACGCGCGAGGGCACGCTCGACACCGTGCTCGAGATCCGCGCCGCGGGGCACGAGGCCGCGCCGCACATCTCCTGCGTCGCCTCGACCCGGGCCGATGTCGCCGCCCAGCTAGAGCTCTACCGCAAGCACGGCATCCGCCACATCGTCGCGCTGCGCGGCGACCTGCCCTCGGGAATCGCCGCCTCGGGCGAGTTCCGCTTCGCGAGCGAACTGGTGGCTTACATCCGCAAGACCACCGGAGACTGGTTCCAGATCGAGGTCGCGTGCTATCCCGAGTACCATCCGCAGACGCGTAACGCCGCGGATGAGATCCGCAACTTCAAGCAGAAAGTCGACGCTGGCGCCAACGGCGCGATCACCCAGTACTTCTACAACCCCGACGCCTACTTCAAGTTCGTCGACGACTGCCGCGCCGCCGACATCGCGCTGCCGATCGTCCCCGGCGTGATGCCGATCGGCAACTTCTCCCAGCTGGCGCGCTTTTCGGATGCCTGCGGGGCCGAGATCCCGCGCTGGATGCGCGTCAAGCTCGAAAGCTACCGCGACGACAGCGCCTCGATCCGCGCCTTCGGCCTCGACGTCGTGACCGAGCTGTGCGACCGCCTGCTCACCGGCGGCGCCCCGGGGTTGCACTTCTACACCCTCAACCAGGCCGGCCTGACGAGCACCATCCGGCAGCGCCTGGGACTCTAGGCGGCGCGCTTCTTACGCTGCGCGTCGCGGGCGTGCATGCTGGCGTAGGCGCCGTGCGCCGCGGCTTCCGCGTCGCCGACGTGCACCGGCAGGCCCATGTCCTCGAGTACCGAGCCGAGCGCCGACAGGCAAAGCATCACGTTGTCCGGGCGGCACGAGTAGCCCATCAGGCCGAAGCGCCAGATCTTGCCCGCGAGCGGCCCGAGCCCGGCGCCGATCTCGATCCCGAATTCGCCCAGCAGGGTCTTCCTCACGTCGGCCTCGTTCACGCCCTCGGGGCACAGCACCGCGTTCATCTGCGGCAGCTGGTTTTCCTCTTTGACCAGGAATTGCAGCCCCATCGCCTCGAGTCCCGCCTTGAGCGCGACGTGGTGGCGGTGGTGGCGCGCCCAGCTGTTCTCCAGCCCCTCCTCGCGGATCAGTAGCAGCGCCTCGTGCAGCGCGAACAGCGAATTGGTGGGCGCGGTGTGGTGGTAGGTGCGGGTGGTGGCGCCCCAGTAACCCAGCAGCAGGTTCATGTCCATGAACCAGCTGTGGATCTTGTCCTTGCGCGCCTTGACGCGCTCGACCACGCGCTCGGAGAACGACACCGGCGACAGCCCAGGCGTGCACGAGAGGCACTTCTGGCTCGCCGAGTAGATGGCGTCGATCTCCCACTCGTCGACCCGCACCGGCGTGCCGCCGAGCGAGGTGACCGCGTCGACGATCACCAGCGCGCCGTACTTGTGCGCGATGCGGGTGATCTCCTGCGCGTCGGACTGGCAGCCGGTCGAGGTCTCGGCGTGCACGAAGGCGACGATCTTGGCGTCCTTGTTCTGCTTCAGCGTTTCCTCGACCTTGTGCGGGTCGACCGGCTCGCCCCACTTGTCCTCGACCACCACCGGAACGCCGCCGCAGCGGATCACGTTCTCGAGCATGCGGCCGCCGAACACGCCGTTGATGCACACGATCACCTTGTCCCCCGGCGCGACCAGGTTGACGAAGCAGTACTCCATGCCGACCGAGCCGGGGCCAGAGATCGGGAAGGTGAGCGGGTTCTTGGTCTGGTAGACGTAGCGCAGCAGCGACTTCAGTTCCTCCATCATCTCGACGAAGATCGGGTCGAGGTAGCCGATCGCCGGCTGGCTCATGGTGGTGAGCACGCGCGGGTGGATTTCGGTCGGCCCGGGGCCCATCAGGGTGCGTTGTGGCGGATGGAAGGAGTGGATGCGTTTGGACGGTGCGTAGCTGTTCATGGGCTCAGTCTCCGACAGGATGCCGAACGATGCGTCGTCGGGGCGCGATTTCACGCGCACCGGCTTTTTGGCGCTCGCCTCGGTAAGGATTTCGACCGCGGTGATGCGGCCCTGGGTCATGCGCTCGACCTCGGTCGCCCAGCGCGCCGGGACGTAGCCCGACTTGACCCAGTTGTTGACCACCGCGCGGTCGAGCTGGAACGCGCGTGCGACGTCGGCCTGGCTGCCGAAAAGGACGACGAGTTGCTCTGCGCAGTTCATGGCTTCGTACCTGGCGCAAAGTCTAGTATGTCAAATTCACTTTGACAAGCCCTAGTTCAGCAACTGCAGCAGGGCATCGCCGTAGCGCTCGAGCTTCTTCGCGCCGATGCCGCCCAGGCCGGCGAGCGCAGTGAGGTCGCGCGGGCGCGCGCGGGCGATCTCCGCCAGGGTGCTGTCGTGCAGGATCACGTACGCCGGCACGCCCTGATTGCGGGCCTCGTCGCGCCGCCAGGCCTTGAGCGCCTGCAGCAGCCCCGCATCGGCCGGCGCGACGTCGGCCGATGCGGTGCGGCGCGTGCGGCGCGCCGCACGCGCCGCCACGCGCCGCATCTGCACCGCCTGCTCGCCCTTGAGCACGGCGCGGCTCGCCTCGGTCAGCCTGAGCGCGCCGTGGGCGTCGTGGTCGACGCGCGCCAGGCCGAGGGCGACGAGCTGCCGGAACACGCTGCGCCAGGCCGTTTCGTCGAGCTTCGCCCCGACGCCGAACACGCCCAGCGCCTCGTGCCCCCAGCGCTCGACGCGCTCGTTGTGCCTGCCGCGCAGCACGTCGATCAGGTGCACCGCGCCGAAGCGCTGCCCGGTGCGGTAGATCGCCGAAAGCGCCTTGCGCGCGGCGTCGGTCGCGTCCCAGGTCTGAGGCGGCTCGAGGCAGGTGTCGCAGTTGCCGCAGGGGCCGCTTTGCTCGCCGAAGTAAGCCAGCAGGCGCACCCTCCGGCAGCCCGCGGTCTCGCACAGTCCGAGCAGCGCATCCAGCTTGGCGCCCGAGACGCGCTTGTAGTCCTCGCTCGCCTCCGACAGGTCGATCAGCCGGCGCTGCTGCACTACGTCGGCCAGGCCGTAGGCCATCCAGGCGTCGGCAGGCAGCCCGTCGCGGCCCGCGCGCCCCGTCTCCTGGTAGTAGCCCTCGATGCTTTTGGGCAGATCGAGGTGGGCGACGAAGCGCACGTCGGGCTTGTCGATTCCCATGCCGAAGGCGATCGTCGCCACCATGATGATCCCGTCCTCGCGCTGGAAGCGCGCCTGGTGCTCGGTGCGCGCGGCGCCCGCCATGCCTGCGTGGTAGGGCAGCGCGGCAAGACCCTGCGCCGCGAGCCAGGCCGCGGTCTCATCGACCTTGCGCCGCGAAAGGCAGTACACGATCCCCGCCTCGCCCGGGTGCTCCTCGCGGATGAACGCCAGCAGCTGCGCGCGCGGGTCCACCTTGTCGACGATCGCATAACGAATATTGGGCCGGTCGAAGCTCGACACGAAAACCCGCGACTCCCCGAGTGCCAGGCGCGCGACAATCTCGGCGCGCGTCTGCGGGTCGGCGGTGGCGGTGAGCGCGATGCGCGGCACCTGCGGGAAGCGCTCGTGCAGCAGCGACAACTGCAGGTACTCCGGTCGGAAGTCGTGGCCCCACTGCGACACGCAATGCGCCTCGTCGATCGCGAACAGCGCGATGCGGTTGCGCCCGAGCAGCTCGAGGCAGCGCGGCGTAAGCAGGCGCTCAGGGGCGACGTACAGCAAGTCGAGCTCGCCCGCAACGAGCGCGCGCTCGACCTCACGCGCGCTTGCCGCGTCCAGGGTCGAGTTGAGGAACGCCGCGCGCACGCCAAGCTGCCCGAGCGCCGCCACCTGGTCTTGCATCAGCGCGATGAGCGGCGAGACCACGACCCCGGTGCCGGGGCGCAGCAGCGAAGGCACCTGGTAGCAAAGCGACTTGCCGCCCCCGGTGGGCATCAGCACCAGGGCGTCGCCGCCGGCGGCGAGATGCGCGATGATTTCTTCCTGCGCGCCGCGGAATTCCGTATGACCGAAGGTCCGGCGCAGCACCGCGAGCGCCTCGCCTGCGCGGCGCTCAGCCGCCATAGACCCGCTTCAGCACCTCGTCGCGCATGTCGAAGCTGTGCGCCGCGTCGGGAAAGGTGCCCTCGCGCACCTCGGCCGCGTAGCGCGCGATCGCGTCGCGGATCAGCGCGCCCGCTTCCGCGTAGCGCTTGGCGAATTTCGGCGCAAAGCCGGAGAACAGGCCGACCAGGTCGTGAAACACCAGCACCTGGCCGTCGCAGTGCGGGCCGGCGCCGATGCCGATGGTCGGGATCGAGATCGACTGCGTGATCGCGCGCGCGAGCGGCGCCGGCACCATCTCCAGCACGACGCCCCAGCAGCCCGCCCGCTCAAGCGCGGAGGCCTCCTCGAGCAGCCGGCGGGCGCCGGCCTCGTCGCGGCCCTGCAGCTTGTAGCCGCCCAGCGCCGACGCCGTCTGCGGCGTCAGGCCGATGTGGCCGAGCACCGGAACGCCGGCCCGCACCAGCGCCTCGGCCGCGGGCAGCGCGTCCAGGCCACCCTCGAGCTTGACCGAATCGGCGCCCGCCTCCTGCATCAAGCGCGCGGCGTTCGCGAGCGCCCGCTCGCTGCTGGCGTAGGACATGAACGGCATGTCGGCCACGACGAAGGTGTCAGGCGCGCCGCGCCGCGCGGCCTTGGCGTGGTGGAGCATGTCTTCCATGGTGACCGGTACGGTCGATTCGTAGCCCAGCACCACCATGCCGAGCGAGTCGCCCACCAGAATGAGGTCCACGCCAGCCTCGGAGGCGAGCCGGGCGCCGGGAAAATCATAGGCAGTGAGCATCACCAGGCGCCCGCCCTTCGATTGCCTCAGCTCGAGGACCGTCCTCTTCATCGCGCGAAACCGAAACGAAAGCGGGCTAATGTAGCCCTATCGAGGACGAGTCGTCGAGCGGGTCCCACAATTCGAGGCTGCGCGCGGGCGCGAGCGCCCCGCGCACGAACTGCGCCACGTCAGGATCCTGAATGAAACTTGGCGAGCACTCGGCGCCCAGGATTGCGGCGGGGTCGAGCGGGCGCGACACGGCGTAGCCCTGGACGTAATCGACCCCCACGCGCCACAGCGCCTCGACCGTCGCGCGGTCCTCGGCCCACTCGGCGATGCTCTGCATGCCGAGGTTGCGCGCCAGCTCGACGATCGCCTCGACGATCGACAAATTGGCGGGATGGGTGGTGATCGCGGTGACGAAGCTGCCGTCGATCTTGACCGCGTCCGCCGGCAGCTCCTTGAGGTAGGAGAACGACGTATAGCCGGCGCCGAAATCGTCCAGCGCGATCTTCGCGCCGAAGCCGCGCACCGTGTCGATGAAGCGGCGCGTGGTCTCGAGGTCCTGCAGCGCGACGCTCTCGGTGATCTCGATGCACAGGCGCTGGGCGCCGCGCCGGTGGCGCGCCAGCATCGAGAACGCATCGTGGGTGAATTTTTCGTCGTTCAGCGACGCGCCGCTCAGGTTCATGCACACGAAGCGCGTGTTCGGCAGCCGCGCATGGTGCAGCTCGAGCCATTCCAGCGTCCGCAGCAGGACCCAGCGGTCGATCACCGCGGCGCGGCCGTTGTTCTCGGCCGCCTCGATGATCTTGCCGGCCGCCGTGATGCTGCCGTCGGCCTCGCGCATGCGCAGCAGCACCTCGAAATTGTGCGACTGGTAGGGCTCCTTGAACGACATGATCGGCTGCATGACCAGGAACAGGCCGTCGGGCACCACCCCCGCGCCCAGAGGCTCGACCAGGCGCAGCTCGCGTTCACGCTCGCCGAACTCGGGCGCGGTCTTGTCGTAGGTCACCAGTCCGTCGCTGCGGCGCCTCTTTGCCGCGCGGCAGGCGCGGTCAGCCATGTAGATGGTGTCCTTCACCCGCACCCCGTCGGCGAGCTCGATCAGGCCGATCGAGCCCTTGACCTGGAACGCCTTGTCGCCCGTCTGATAGCTCGAGGTCTCGATCCGGTTGATGATCTGGCGGCACACCGCCGCCGCCTCATCGACCGTGCTGCGGTCGAACACGACTACGAACTCGTCGCCCCCGACTCGCCCGATGTGGTGGTTTTCGCCCAGCAGCTCGCGCACCCGGTGACAGACCTGGCGCAACACTTCGTCGCCCGCGAGGTGGCCGAACAGATCGTTGATCAGCTTGAAGCGGTCGAGGTCGAGATAGGCGAGCGCCACGGGGTGCGACTCGCCGAGCTGCGCGACCGCCTGCTCCATTAAGCCCTCAATCCCGCGCCGGTTGAGCACGCCGGTCAGCGGATCGTGGTCGGCGAGGAAGCGCAGCTTCTCGTCCGCCTTCGACTTCTCGGTCACGTCCTGCAGCGAGCCCTCGACCTTGTCCGCGCTGAGGCTCGCCGTGACCAGAAAGCGCTTCGGATCGCCGCTTTCGCCCGCGTAGCCGCCGATCTCCATCTCCTGCACCGCGCCGCGCTGCGCAACCTCCTGCAACCTGCGCCAGGCGCCATGCTCGAAATGATCGCTCCAGTGCTCGCGCCGGCCGCCCGAAAGATCGACGCCGAGCATTTGGGTCAGCGCGGGATTGACACGCTCGAAAAGACCGTTGCGATCGAGCGTGAAAAGCCCGATCGGGATCGCTTCGTACGTGTCGCGCAATTCGGCTTGCGCCTTGACGCGCTCTCCATGTTCATGCCGGATTTGCTCAGCAATGGCCAAAGCCACCATGAGGCTCGACGAAAGCGCCGCCGTAACACTGTTTACCGTGCCAAGGAACTCCTTCAGGTCAAGTGCGGCAGCAACGACTTCATACAGGCTGGCGCCGAGCGTAATCGCCAGCGACGCGCTGTACCACATGGCGACACGGGAGCGCGTTATGAGCAAGATACGCGCATTAAGAAACACCAGTACCGCAATGCTGAATGCCGTCGCCGCCCACAAACAAGGAAGGAACTTCGCATATGGCAGGACGGCAGCAAGTATCAACAGCGGCAGGCACGACGATTGTGCGATCCGCAGAAGCCACGAATAACCGGTCCGCTTCAGATCTTCCGCAAAGAGCCGGCTGAACAAGACGATGGTCAGCGTATAGAAGATGGCCATGGTTAGCTTGCGGAGAGGGAAAATCCAATCTACCGGGACGACGCGGTCGAACCAATGCGTGTCCCAACCCGCAGAGAGCGCTCCCACGCGCATACTGGTCATGAGCCATGCCGCAAACAGCACGTACATCCATTCCCGGTTGATGAGGGCCGTCAGGAGTACGAACGCGCTTAGAATCACCAGGCCGCCTTCGAGCAATCCCGCGTCGCGGCTAAACCGCATGTTGGCAATATCGAGCTGGGATTCCGGCCACTGAACGACCGAAAGGCGCGCCGGCCCGGAAAAATCAGATCGGCACAATATCGTGGTCGGCGACGCGAGCGTGCCGAGCCGCAGGGCAAATCCTGCGAGAACTTCCTTCATCGAGCCCAGACTTTCGACACGATTGGCGCTGCCAAGGCGCCGCAATTGCACCGCATCCCAACACATCGCATCGATCGCATGCCGCGACGGCAATTCGATATCCACGGGCCCGCCGTCACGACTCGCTGCCGCAACAAACGTAAACCAGAATGGTGCTTCCGAGAGCCGTGTGTCGAGACGTTGGACCCGCGGGGCGCCTTTCAACTGCTGAAGGGCCTGCACCGGATCGAGGGTGCCGAGCTTGTCTTCCACCGCTGCGAACGCGAGCGGCGCGGCCCCGCTGGTAGCGTACTCAGACCTCCAAGCGGTGAAGGCCACGAGCGTGACAACCGCAATTGCGAAAGGCACCACATAGATGCCGAACCGGTACAGGATTCCATCCACAGCGGTCTGGGCACGGTATAGCCAATGGAATTTTCTGCCCACCGCAGGCACGGTTAATCCTTACGTCGCAAACGCTTACATACTATCTCTGCGCGCGACCGTTGGCTGTGAAATAAACCACAACCTCAATCTCGGCGGTTAGCGCTCGGCTACGTACGCCGACCGCCCCCGCTTCATTGCCTACCGCCCAACCTCGCCCTCTGGGCCCGCGCGAACGGCTCCCCAACCGTCCCGCACAGGACATCTTCGTGTCCCAGATCAAGGTCCGGATGACGGGTGCGGAACACAAAATCGAACAGAGGATGGTTCGCTGCCGCCCAACGTTCCTCCGCCGTTTCGACATCGAACGCCAGAACCCGGTGCAGAATATTACCGACATGCCGCATTGGAATGAATCCCCTTTCCGGAAACACGTCTTTAAACAGAAGTGCTTCGTACTGACGATCTAATGGCGCTCTGCCACTAATGACCATCCAGTCGATCTCGGTTTGCTCGCAATACCGGAAATAGGCCTTGAACAGCATCGTCTTTACCATGCGTCCGACTCGACCTAGGGTGATGCCCAGCCGGGTGGCCTCGGCGAGGCTGCAGCCCTGCAACCATTCCGGCAACTCGACCGACTGCTCGATCGCGAGCGCCCGGCGACGGTTGGTCTGGATGCGCATTGTTCCCAGGGGCGAGCCGTCGAGCTTGGACTCGGCAAGCAGGACGACAGAGTCTTCGTCGTGGTCGCAAGCTTCGGGCGCTTTGAGCGAATCGGCGAGCGCTGGAACGTGGCGCGCATAGGCCGCGTGCCGGATCTTCACCGCCTTGCGCAGCTGCTCGTCGCTGCGCGCGACAGATACCGTAAACGGAAGCTGCTCGACCCCGAACGTTTCGTCGGACAAATCCGCCGCGGCCGGCCGCAGCACCGCGCTATCGTTGACGACGTCCACCCCATAGTGCACTTTCATTTGCAACCTCCCTGTCTATTGAGACGAATTGAGCACCTACCGCCGGTTGCGAACTCCGCTCGTCCCCTCGACATGCGAAGTTCGTCAAGTTCTTATTGCGCTCATATTGCCGTTTCTTGCAATCAATAACACGGAAAATTGTCGCGCAGCGTGAAAAAATTCACGGACTTGCGCTGAATCAAATTCGCTTTGCCGACGGGTTGTCGGTCTCAGGCGTCGCTGAACTGCGGCTCGCGGAAGGACTGCGGATCGAACGCGGTGTCGCCTTCGGAATCGGCGATGCCTTTAGCCCGCAGTCCGACGAAGTCGAACAGCTTGCGGTCCAGAAGGTGCGAAGGGCGCACGTCGGACAGCGCACGCAGAATGGATGCGACCCGGCCGGGGTAGCGCTTTTCCCACTCTGTGAGCATGCTGCGCACGGCTTTTCGCTGCAGGTTTTCCTGCGACCCGCACAGGACACAGGGAATAATCGGAAAGTCCTGCGCGGCGGCGTACGCGGCGAGATCGTCTTCCCTGACATAGGCCAGCGGCCGGATGACCACGTGCCGCCCGTCGTCCGAAACGAGCTTGGCCGGCATCGCCTTGAGCGTGCCACCGTAGAACAGGTTGAGGAAGAAGGTCGCGAGGATATCGTCGCGGTGGTGGCCGAGGGCGATTTTGGTCGCACCGAGCTCGCCCGCCACCCGGTACAGCACGCCGCGCCGCAGCCGCGAGCACAGCGAGCACATCGTGCGGCCCTCCGGGATCAGCCGCTTGACCACCGAGTAGGTATCCTGCTCGACGATCCGGAACCGAACCCCGCGCGCCGCCAGGTACTCGGGCAGCACGCGCGCCGGGAACCCGGGCTGCTTCTGGTCCAGGTTCACCGCCACCAGCTCGAACTCGACCGGCGCCTTGTCTCGCAGCGCGAGCAGCACGTCGAGCAGGCCATAGCTGTCCTTGCCGCCCGACAGGCACACCATGACCCGGTCGCCCGCCTCGATCATGCCGAAATCGGCGATCGCCTCTCCCGCCTGGCGGCGCAGGCGCTTGGCGAGCTTGTTGCCCTCGTACCTCGATTTGCGCGGGTCGGTCACAGGAATATCGAGCGTCCGCCATCGACCACCACCGTCTGGCCGGTCACGAAGGGCGCGGTGGCGAGGAAATGCACCGCCTGCGCGATGTCGGCCGGGCTGCCGATGCGCCCGAGCGGAGTGGTGGCGACGATGCGTGCGCGCTCGGCGCTGTCGAACTTGCCGTCCTCGGGCCAGGCGATCGCGCCCGGCGCGACCGCATTGACGCGCACCTCCGGCGCCAGCTCGAGCGCAAGCGAGCGCGTGAGCGCCGCAAGCCCCGCCTTGGCGACGCTGTAGACGGGAAAGCCCTTCAACGGGCGTTCGGCATGGATGTCCGTGATGTTGACGATCGCACCGCGCGTCTGCTTCAGCTGCGGCGCCGCGGCCTGCGATACGAACAGCGGCGCGCGCAGGTTCGCGCCCACCAGCTCGTCCCAGTGCCTGGGCTCGATCTTTCCGATCCTGCCGGGATAGAAGATCGAGGCGTTGTTGACCAGCAGATCGAGCCGCCCGAACCGGTCCACCGCCGCCGCCACCAGCGCTTCGGCCGCGCCCGGCTCGAGCAGGTCGCGCCGCAGGCGGACCGCGCTGCCCGCGCGCGCCGCCGACAGCTCGGCCTCGAGCCGCGCCGCATCGGCCTCCGAGCCCCGATAATGCAGCACCACGCTCGCGCCCGCGGCGTGCAGCCGGCGCACGATCGCCTCCCCGACGCGCTTCGCGCCGCCGGTGACCAACACCACTTTTCCTTGCAGGGATTCGCCCATCGCGTTGCGAATTCTAGCGGACCGGGTAGCCTAGGCCGAGAATGGATTCGTCCCTGCCCGAACCCGGCCCGCAGGCGCGCGCGGCGAGCCGCGCGCTGATGGAGCGCATCGGCGCCGAGCTCGCGGCCGGACGCAACTGGATGAGCTTCACGCGCTACATGGAGCTCGCGCTGTACCAGCCCGACCTGGGCTACTACGCGGGCGGAGCGGCCAAGCTCGGCGTGGCGGGAGACTTCGTCACCGCGCCCGAGCTTGGCGGGCTGTTCGGACGCACGCTCGCGCGCCAGGTCGCCGCGCTGCTCGAGCCCGGGGCGGCGATCCTCGAGTTCGGCGCCGGCAGCGGCGTGCTCGCGGCCGCCCTGCTCGACGCGCTGCCCGCGAAGCAGCCCTACTTCATCGTCGAGCCGAGCGCCGAGCTCGCCGGGCGTCAGCGCGAGCGCATCGGCGAGCGCGCGCAGTGGCTCGAGCGCCTGCCCGAGCGCTTCCGCGGCGTGGTGCTGGCGAACGAGGTGCTGGACGCGATGCCGGTGCACGCGCTGGCCTGGGCCCGCGACGGCATTGCCGAGCGCGGCGTGTGCGCCAATGAAGGCACGCTTGCCTGGAGCGAGCGGCCGGCGGCAGGCGCGGTGCTCGCCGCCGCGCGCGCGATCGAGGTCGAGCTGCCGCCGTCGGGGCGCTACGAAAGCGAGCTCGGGCTGGCTGCCCGGGCGTGGATCGACGCGCTCGCCGGCATGCTCGAGGCGGGCGCCGTCCTGATCGTCGACTACGGCTTTCCGGCGCGCGAGTACTACCACCCGCAGCGCTCGATGGGCACCCTGATGTGCCATTACCGGCACCGCGCGCACGGCGATCCGTTCTACCTTCCCGGGCTGCAGGACATCACGGCGCACGTCGATTTCAGCGCGCTCGCGCACGCCGCCGCCGATGCCGGCCTGGACGTGCTCGGCTACGCCTCGCAGGCGGACTTCCTGCTCAACTGCGGCCTCGCCGACATCCTCGGCGAGGCCGACGCGGCCGACGCGCGACGCTACGCGCCGCTCGCCGCGCAGGCGCAGATCCTGCTGTCGCCGGCCGAAATGGGCGAACTGTTCAAGGTGCTCGCCCTGGGGCGCGGCGTCACGCAGCCGCTGCTGGGCTTTACGCGCGCGGACCGCCGCGGCGCGCTCTAGCCGGTCGCCTTCCTGCCGCCGAATCCGAGCGGTCCCGGCCCGAACGCGGCGACGTACAGCAGGCCGCCGATGATCGAGACGTTCTTCCAGAAATGATTGAACTGGTTGCCGTAGTTCGCGGCGTCGGCGTTCCAGAACTGATGCCCGGCGAGGGTGGCGAGGACGGTGAAGGCGGCCAGCAGGAGCGCGGCATACTTCGCGTTCCAGCCCGTAATCAGCATCGCGCTGCCGCCGATCTCGATCACGATCACGAGCGGCAGCAGAATCTGGGCCGCGGGAAGCCCCAGGTGCGCGAAGTAGCCCACGGTTCCCGAGTAGTACATGATCTTGCGAATCGCAGCCAGCAGGAACAGCAGCGCCATCAGCGTACGTCCCGCGAACAGCATCATCGGATTGGGTTCGCCGTTCATGACTTGATCTCCTTTCTCTGTTTGCCCGAACGAAGCGCGCAAAGGATATCAGTCCGACAGGTAAAGCTCGTCGTCAGCTTGGATTAAGATTTCGCCATGCGTCCCGCGCGAATCGCATGTTTGCTCGCCTTGCTCGCCTTGCTCGCCGCCGCGCCGTCCGCCTCGGTGGCGGACGGCGTGGCCGACTACGAGCAGGCGGTTGCGCAGGCAAAGCAGCGCTGGCGCGACAGCCCCTACGGGCCGATGCTCGAGCGCATCTTGCCGCCCGGCTTCGAGCCGGCGATGTTGCCCGCGCCGCGCTCGCGCGGCGCGGCGCTCACGGTGCGCTACTGCGTGCAGTGTCATAACCTGCCCAATCCGGCCATGCACCAGGCGGCGAAATGGCCCAAGGTGGTCGAGCGCATGGCCGCGCGCATGCGCGGCAACGGCAACATGGGCCGGCTGATGCACGAGATGATGGCCGGGGTGGCGGCGCCCAGCAAGGAAGAGGAGCGAGTGCTGCTCGACTACCTGCGCCGCTACGGACAAAAACCGCTCGACCCGCGCAAGTATCCGGAGGCGTTCACGCCGCGCGGCGAGCCGTTCCGGCTCGCCTGCCGCCAATGCCACGTGCTGCCCGATCCCAAGCGTCACACCGCCCAGGAGTGGCGCGCCGTGGTCGCACGGATGGAAAAGAACATGGATTGGATGAACCGGGTGGTCGGCTCGCAGCCTGACCCCGACGAGCCGCAGTTGCGCATCGAGGACATCAACGCTTTCCTCGCCAAGTACGCGAAGAAGGCGCCCTGATCAGGCGCCGCGCGCGGCGAGCCAGCCCGCGAGCGCCTCGGCCGCCGAGCGCCAGCCCGGCTCGAGCATCACCGCGTGGCCGAGGCCGGGCAGCGACAGGTACTCCGTGCCCAGCAGCCGCGCCGTGGTCTGCGCGAGCGCAGGAGAAATCAGCACGTCGCGCTCGGCGCCGATCACCACCGTGTCGGGCAGCGTTGTGCGCCAGGTCTGCGGCAGCCCCCAGCCGCTCATGTCGAGGATGGCGCGCCGCGACTCGGGCTGCATGCGCGTGAAATAGCGCTCCAGGCGCTCCGCCTCCACCGGGCCGGCGAACAGCGCCTGCTGCAGCGCGGCGCGCGAGGCACGCCCGCCGAAGGCAAGCGCGTTGATTTCGGCGAACAGGTCGGGGCGGGTGAGCGCAAGCGAAAACGACGACGCCAGGATGCCGAACGGGGGCACAGGACAGAACAGCGCCGCCGCACGCGCCGCGCCGGGGTTGCGCTCGAGGAATTTCTGCACCACCAGCGCACCCATCGAATGGCCGATGAGCACCGGCGGGCACTCGAGCTCGCGCAGCGCCAAGGCCAGGTCGTCGGCAAAATCGGCCAGGCCGAACTCGTGCAGCCGTTCGCGCCCCGCGCTCGCGCCGTGCCCGCGCAGCGACAGCGCGTACACCGGGTGGCCGCGCGCGGCGAACCAGGGCAGGAAATTCTCGGCCCAGCACCACGCGCCGACGTAGGCGCCGTGCACGAACACCAGCGGCGCGCGCGCCTCGGCACCTGCGCCCGCAGACAACGCCAGCAGCTCCAGCACGCGGCTCAGTTCAGGAACGGAACAGCCATTCCGCGCGCGACCGCCGGGCGGCGCGCAATGGCGTCGAACCAGCGCTTCACGTTGGGAAATTCGGCCAGGTCGACCCTGTGCCACTCGTGGCGCGCCACCCAGGGATAGGTGGCGATGTCGGCGATCGTGTACTCCCGCGCGGCGAGGTACGGCCGCCCCGCGAGATGCCCGTCCATGACGCCGTACAGGCGCTTGCTCTCGTTGCCATAGCGCTCGGTGCCGTAGGGAATCGCGTCCTTTTTGGCGCGCATGAAGTGGTGCGCCTGGCCGAACATCGGCCCGACGCCACCCATCTGGAACATCAGCCACTGCAGCGTGTCGTACTTGTCGCGCACCGAGCGCGGCAGGAATTTCCCGGTCTTGCCCGCGAGGTAGACCAGGATCGCGCCCGATTCGAACAGCGACATCGGCTTGCCGTCGGGTCCTTCCGAGTCTAGGATCGCGGGAATCTTGCTGTTCGGGCAGAGCGCGACGAACTCGGGCTTGAACTGGTCGCCCTTGCCGATGTCGATGCTGTGAACGCGGTACTTCAGTGCGCACTCCTCCAGCATGATGGAAACCTTGCGGCCGTTCGGCGTGCCCCAAGTGTAGAGGTCGATCATCGTCTTACTCCCTGACCGGTCAAAGGCCGCGAGTTTAGCGCCTTGCAGGGCGTTGCGTAGAGGAGGTGTTTCGCCGTGCTGAAGTGGCTGTTGACCCTGTTCATCGCGCTCGCCGTGCTGTCCGCGGTGCAGCCGTGGTTCTCGCGCCTGGGAATCGGGCGGCTGCCGGGCGACCTCAAGATCCCGCTGCGCGGGCGCACCTACTACATCCCCTTCGCCAGCACCGTCGTGCTCTCGCTCGCGGTGTACCTGATCGGCCGCCTGCTCTAGCCCGCGGCGAGCGAAGCGGCGATGGCCTGCTCGCGCGCGCGATCGAGCCGCGCCGGTATCTCGGCCGGCGCAGCCGCCTCGCGCGCGACCGCCGCGGCGTCCACGCCCTGCGCCGCCGCGAGCGCGAGCCGCAGGCGGGCGATCGCGCGCGCGCTCGCCGCGCCCGGCTCGGCCAGCCGCGCCACCGCCAGCAGCTCGCCGAAGCGCTCGGCGCGCCGGATGGCGTCGGCGCGCTTGAGCGTCTCGAGCAGAGCGGCGGAATCCGCGCCGCCGGCGCCGCGGATCAGCTCGCGGCAGCGGCAGGTCGCGAGCGCGAGCTCGCTCGCCTCGTTCGGCGCGCGCAGTCGTGCGCACAACGCGCGCACGGCCGCTTCCTCGAGCCGCCACGCGAGCAGCGCGAAGCGCAGCGCGAGCGGCGCGCCTTCCTGCGCCGCTCGCCCGAGCGCGGCGTAGAGCGTCTCGTCCGGCCGGATCTCGGGCAACAACCGCGCCAGCGCACCGCACTGCGCCAGCACCTCGAACAGCCGCCGCGGATGCCGCTCGGCGAGTCCCTTGGCGAGCTCCTGCCACACGCGCTCGGGAACGAGGTCTTCGACCTCGCCCGCCTCGACCATGCGCCGCATCAGCGCCGCCGTCTCGTCGGCGACGCGAAAATCGAAGCGCGCGGCGAAACGCGCCACGCGCAGGATGCGCACCGGGTCCTCGGCGAAGGCTTCGCTCACGTGGCGCAGCACGCCCGCCTCGAGATCGCGCTTGCCCCCGAACGGGTCGATCAACGTACCGTCCTCGGCGCGCGCCATCGCGTTCAGCGTCAGGTCGCGCCGCGCGAGATCCTGCTCGAGCGTCACCTCGGGTGCGGCGTACACCGTGAAGCCGCGGTAGCCGCGACCGCTCTTGCGCTCGGTGCGCGCGAGCGCGTATTCCTCCTTGGTCCGCGGATGCAGGAACACGGGAAAATCGCGCCCCACGGGGCGATAGCCCGCGGCGGTCATCTGCTCGGGCGTAGTGCCGACCACCACCCAGTCGCGGTCGGCGACCGGCAGGCCGAGCAGCTCGTCGCGCACCGCACCGCCGACCACGTAGGCCTTCATCGCCGTGCGAGGCGCATTCAGCCGTACATCTCGAACTGCGGCAATGACTCGGTCTCGCGCTGGGCCGCGTCGATCCACTCGCCGAGCGCCGGCAGTGCGAGCACCGCGTCGGCGTAGGCGCGGCACGGCGGCGGGAGTTCGACCGCGTAGGTGCGAAAGCGCAGTACCACGGGCGCGTACATCGCGTCGGCCGCGCTGAAGGCGCCGAACAGGAACGGGCCGGCGGCGCCGAAGCGTGTGCGGCAGTCGCTCCACATCGCGACGATGCGCGCGATGTCCGCGAGCGCTTCGGGCGTGCGCCCCTTGCCGGGGTGGCGCTTGCGGATGTTCATGCTCATGTGCTGGCGCAGCGCGGCGAAGCCCGAGTGCATCTCGGCGCTGATCGAGCGCGCCAGCGCGCGCGCCGCCGGCGCCGCGGGCCACAGCGAGCGGTGGCTCTCGGCCAGGTACTCGAGGATGGCGAGCGAGTCCCAGACTCTTCGCTCGCCGTCGATCAGGATCGGCACCTTGCCCGCCGGCGAGTAGTCCAGCAGCCGCTCCTTGGCGCCCGGGACATAGAGCGAGACGCGCCGCTCCTCGAACTCGAGGCCGAGCAGTTTCATCGCCAGCCACGGCCGCAACGACCAGGACGAATAGTTCTTGTTGCCGACGACCAGGACCAGCCCGCTCATCTACGCGCGCGCCAGCGGAACACGGGGTAGCGCTGCCGGGCGCCGCTCGGCGCGAGCCAGGCGGGCGCAAGCGCCTCGAGCGCCTGCGGCACGACGCCGAAAGGCAGGCTGCAATTGCACACGCTCGGAACCTGCATCGAGCGCAGGTTGTCGCGCGTCATCAGGGGCTCGCCGGGCGCAAGCTCGAGCAGCAAGGCCTGCAGGGTCGACAGCGGGCCGGGCAGGCCGAGCACCAGCCGGCGGCGCCCGGTGAGCCGGCACACGGTTTCGACCAGCTCGCGCAGCGTGTAGACCTTGGGTCCGCACAGATCGTAGGCGCGGCCGAACGACTTGCTCTCGCCGAGCGCGGCGAGCATCACGCGCGCCACGTCGCGCACGTAGACCGGCTGGAAGCGCGCCTGCGGGCAGGCCAGCAGCAGCACCGGCATCAGTCGGGCGAGCATCGCGAACAGGTTGAGGAAGGCATCCGCGGGCCCGAATATCACCGAGGGGCGAAACACGGTCGCATCGAGATCGTTGGCCGCGAGCACCGCCTGCTCGCCCGCGCCCTTGGAGCGAAGGTACTCGGACGGCGCGCCGATCGAGGCGCCGAGCGCGCTCATGTGCAGCACGCGGCGCACGCCGTGCGCGCGGCAGGCCGCGAGCACGGCCTGCGGCAGCTCGACGTGCGCGCGGGCGAAATTGGGCCCGTGCAGGACGCCGACCAGATTGACCACGGCGTCGCGCCCGGCGACCAGCGCCGAGAGCGCGTCGCGCCGGTTGACGTCGCACTCCACCACGTCGACCGTGGGCAGCAGCAGCAGATGCTTGGCGCGCTCGCGCCGGCGCGACGGGACGGTGACGCGGGCGCCCTGCGCGGCGAGCGCGGCGACGAGATGGCGGCCGACGAAGCCGCCGCCGCCCAGGACGAGGATGTTTTCGTAGCGCATGGCCGTACCGGATCCGTCAGGGAAGCGTGTCGTCTTGGCCGCCGCCCGGAGCGGCGGGCGGTATCACGCCGAGCCGCGCATGCAGCGAGCTGCGCAGCTCGCCGAGCAGCGCGGCGTAGATTACCGCGTTCGCCATCACGTGCTTCACGTAGCGACGCGTTTCGCCGAACGGGATGGTCTCGACGTAAACCGCCCCTTCGAGCGGCTTGGCGTCGCGCCAGCGCTGCGCCCTCCGCGGACCGGCGTTGTACGCGGCCGAAGCGAGCACCTCGTGCCCGAGGTCGTCGAGCACCATTTTCAGGTAGCCGGTGCCGAGCGTGACGTTGGTCTCGATCTCGGCCACGTCGCGCGGCTCGTACTGCACCAGCCCGATCTTGCGCGCGACCCAGCGCGCGGTACGCGGCATGAGTTGCATCAGGCCGCGCGCGCCCGCATCCGAACGGGCATCGACGGCGAAGCGGCTTTCCTGGCGCACCAGGCCGAGCACCCAGGCCTCGTCCAGCCCTTGCGTGCGCGCGTAGTCGCCGAACACGCCATCGAACGGCACCGGATACCTGACGCGGTAGTCGTGCAGGCGCACGGTCATGTTCGCGGTATTGATGGCGCGGTCGTACACGCTTTCGCGCCGCGCCAGCTCGGCGGCGGCAAGCAGTTCCCGGTCGCCCATGCCGCGGATCGCGAACACCCACTCACGCGTCGCCTCGGTGCGCAGCCCGAGGCGGTAGAGCTCCAGCGCGCGCGCGAGTCCCGGAATGCTGCGCGCCGCCGCCACCTGCGCGTCGGTCGGCACGTAGGTCGACGCCGGGAACGTCGCCGTCAAGCCGAGCTCTTCGGTGGCGAGCAGGCCGTAGAAATCGGTCCCGCCGGAGATGCGCTGATAGTAGGCGCGCGCCGACTCGGGCTTGCCCTGTGCCGCGAGCGCGCGCCCATACCAGTAGACCCACACCGGCTGGCGGCTGTCCGGCCCGGACATGGCGTCGATCGCATCGCGCACCGCCTGCCAGTCGCCGCGGCGCAGCCCGGCGCGCGCCTTCCATGACGCCAGGTCGTAGTCGGGCGGCGCGCGGCCCAGCTTGGCGTACCAGGCGAGCGCTTCGTCGTCGTGCGCGCGGGCGCCCTCGAGCGCGACGCGGCCCCAGAGGTAGGCACGGTCTTTTGCGTCCAGCCTGCGCACGACCGGCCCCTCGAGCGCCTCGGCCGCGAGACGAGGATCCGCGGCTGCGAGCCGCACCGCCGCGAGCACCGCCACCTCGCGCGTGGCGCGCCGCCCGAAATGACGCGGCAGGCGCGCCAGTACCTGTTGCGGCTGCGTCGCCGCCTGCGCGAGCAGCAGCTCGTCCGGCGCCTGTGCGTGCGGCAGATAGCCGAGCGCGCTCTTGGCGGCGGTGATCTGACCGCGCTCGAACAGCGTCCGCGCGCGCTGCCAGACGTCGCTCGCATGGATTGCGCCGCGCGCGGCGAGCTTGTCGGCCAGCAGCTGGCAGCCTTCGGGCAGGTCGCCCGGCACGAGCCACATCGCTTTCGCCTCCGCTGCCACGGCCTTGTCGCCGCGTGCGAGGCGCGCGGCCCAGCCGTAGCAGCGAAGCTCGAGGTCGCGCGCCGCGAGCGGGGCGAGCGCGCGCTCGAAGCGCGTCCATTGCTCGCGCTTGCCGAGCTGCTTGACCCAGTCGGCGCGCAGCGCCTGGGCGAGATAGGTTCCGGCATGCTTGGCGAGGAAGGCCTGCACGTCGCCATCGGGCGCGTCTTCGAGGCGCAACTCGAGTGTCCAGTACTCGCCGTACGGCTCGAGCACGCCGCCTTCGAGCGCCGGCGCGTAGCGCGCGAGCGCTATCGCGTCGCCGGCGTTGAACGCGGCGTAGGCTTTTAGCAACGCTTCATCCGCACTCGTTGCGCCGAAGGCGGCCGGCGCGACTATGCACAGCGCCAGTGCTATATTGCGGAAACGCTGCAAAATCATCGAGTCAGCATACCACGCGCATGGATATTGAAATGCTCAAGCGCTGGCGCCGCGGAGAGCGCCAACGGCTCGTCGCGGCGCGCCTCGCGCTCGACGCCGCCACGCTCGAGACCTGGCGTCAGAGCATCGACACGCATATCGAGCGCACGTTCCCGGGGCTGGCCAAGGCGACCGTCGCGATCTGCTGGCCGATCCGCAACGAGTACGACCCGCGCCATGTCGCACACCGGCTGCGCGGGCGCGGCGCGCGCACCGCGCTGCCGGTGGTGATCGCGCCCGCGACGCCGCTCGTGTTCCGCGAATGGCACCCCGGCGTAAGGCTCGCCGAGGGCGCGATGGGCATCCCTTACCCGGTCGATTCGGTTGAGCTCGCGCCCGACGCGGTGCTGCTGCCGATGAACGGCTGGGACGCGCAGGGCTACCGGCTGGGCTACGGCGGCGGCTTCTTCGACCGCACTCTGGCGAGCCTTGCCAAGAAGCCGGCCACGATCGGCGTCAGCTACGAGCTCGCCAGGCTGGAGACGATCGACCCCCAGTCCTGGGACATCCCGCTCGATTACGTGGTCACCGAACGCGGGGTCTATCGGCGCGACCCCCCGGGGCTGGTGTTCCTCGGCGCGCCGCCGGCCGGCGAGCCGAGCGCGCTCGCGTCGCCGGTATGCTACGCGGGCGAGATCGCGCCGGACTACTTCGGCAAGGTCAGCTGAGGAACAGCCGGTAGGCCGGGTTGCGGGTTTCCTCGACGAAGGGGTAACCGAGCTTGGCGAGAAACTGGCCGAACTCGCGCATCTCGTGCGGCGGCACCTGGATCCCCACCAGCACGCGGCCGTAGTCGGCGCCCTGGTTGCGATAGTGGAACAGGCTGATATTCCAGTCGCCGCGCATGTTGTCGAGAAACCGCATCAGCGCCCCTGGCCGCTCGGGGAACTCGAACCGGTACAGCAGCTCGTTCGCCGCGCGCGCCGCGCGCCGGTCGCCCGACCACGGCGCGCGCCCGCCGACCATATGGCGCAGGTGGGTCTTTGCCATCTCGTTGTCCGACAGATCGAGCGTGCGCAGACTGTGGCGCTCGAGGTTGCGCACGATCTTCGCGGTTTGCGCCTGGTTGGCGGTCTCGATGCCGACGAAGATGTGCGCCTCGCGCGATTCGGCGATGCGGTAGTTGAACTCGGTGATGTTTTTCGCCCCCAGCGTGGCGCAGAACTTCTTGAAGCTCCCCGGGCGCTCCGGAATGGTGACCGCGAGGATCGCCTCGCGGTGCTCGCCCAGCTCGGCCTGCTCCGCGATGAAGCGCAGGCGATCGAAGTTGGTGTTCGCGCCGCAGGCCACCGCGACCAGCGTCTTGCCGCGTGCCCCGCGCTTCGCGACCCAGGCCTTGGCCCCGGCGATCGCGAGCGCGCCCGCCGGCTCGAGCACCACGCGCGTGTCCTCGAACACGTCCTTGATCGCGGCGCACATCTCATCGGTATCGACCAGCACCATCTCGTCGACCAGCTCGCGCGCCAGGCGGAAAGTTTCCTTGCCGACCTGCTTGACCGCGACACCGTCGGCGAACAGGCCGACCTGGTCGAGCACCACGCGCCGGCCGGCCTTGAGCGAGCGCGCCATCGCGTCCGCGTCGACCGGCTCGACGCCGACGATCCTGATCTGCGGGCGCAGGCGCTTGAGATAGGCGGCGATGCCCGCGATCAGCCCGCCGCCCCCGACCGCGACGAACACGGCGTCGATCGGCCCGGCGTGCTGGCGCGCAATCTCCATCCCGATCGTTCCCTGCCCGGCGATGACGTCGGGATCGTCGTAAGGGTGGACGAAAGTGAGGCCGCGGCGGCGCTTGATCTGCATCGCGTAGGCGTACGCGTCCGAATACGAATCGCCGCGCAGCACGACCTCCGCCCCGCGCGCCGCCACCGCTTCGACCTTGATCCGCGGCGTGGTCACCGGCATCACGATCACAGCGCGGCAGCCCAGCCTCTGCGCAGCGAGCGCCACCCCCTGTGCGTGGTTGCCGGCGCTGGCGGCGATGACGCCCTTCTTCAGCTTCGCCGGCGCCAGGTTCGCCATCTTGTTGTAGGCGCCGCGCAGCTTGAACGAGAATACCGGCTGCAGGTCCTCGCGCTTGAGCAAGAGCGTATTTCGCAGCCGCTTGGACAGTCCGGGCGCGCGCTCGAGCGGCGATTCGATCGCCACGTCGTACACTCGCGCCTTGAGGATGCGTTCCAGATAATCGTTTCGTTTCACGCCGAAAAGACTAGCACACCCTGCACGCGCTCCTCTCGCCAGAAGGAGGCCTCGCCGGCCTGTTCGCCGCCAGCTTCATCGCCGCGACGCTGGTGCCGCTGTCGTCCGAGGCGGTGCTGTTCGGCTACCTCAGCCTCTATCCCGAGCACGCCGCACTCGCGATCGCGCTCGCGACGCTGGGCAACACCGCGGGCGGCATGACCACCTACGCGCTCGGGCGTCTGGTGCCCGAGCGCACGCGCCACCGGGTCGACGCGCGCGCGCTGCGCCGGATCGAGCGCTACGGCAGCCCGGCGACCTTCTTCGCCTTCCTGCCGCTGGTGGGCGACGCGCTGTGCCTCGCCGCCGGCTGGCTGCGGGTGAACTGGCTCGCCGCGCTGGCGTTCATGGCCACCGGGCGTCTGGCGCGCTACCTGCTCGTCGCCTTCGCGAGCGGCGCCCTAAGGGCAGCTTAAGCCGCTTGGCCTAGAATCAGGCCAGATGCTGATCGCGGGAGACATCGGCGGCACCAAGACACTGCTCGCGCTGTACGACGCCGAGCGGGGCCCGCGGCGGCCAGTGGCGGAAGCGGAGTTCGTGAGCGCGCGCTACGACGGCCTCGAAAGCATGGTCGAGGAGTTCCTCGGCCCCCATCGCGCAAAGGCGCGCGCAGCGTGCTTCGACGTCGCCGGTCCGGTGATCGACGGCCGGGCACAGTTGACCAACCTGCCCTGGGTGGTGGAAGAGCGGGCGCTGTGCGCCAGGCTCGGCCTCGGCAGCGCGACGCTGCTCAACGACCTGCAGGCGATCGCGCACGCGGTGCCGAACCTGCATGCGGACGAGCTGCGCACCGTCAAGCCCGGCCACGCGCAGCCGCGCGGAGCGATGGCGGTGATCGCGCCGGGCACCGGATTGGGCGAGGCCTTCCTGGTCTGGAGCGGCAGCGCATACGTCGCCTGTGCCTCCGAGGGCGGGCACGCGGATTTCGCGCCGGGCGACGAGCTGCAAATGGAGCTGCTGCGCTACCTGCGCGTGAGCCACGCGCGCGTGGGTTACGAGCGGGTGTGCTCGGGCATGGGCTTGCCCAACATCTACGACTTCCTGCGCGATTCGGGACGCGCGGCGGAGTCGCCCGCGCTCGCCGCCGAGCTGGCAAAGGCGTCCGATCGCACCCCGCTCATCGTGCAGGCCGCACTGCGCGAACCTGCAGGCGATGCACTGTGCAGGCTGACGCTGCACAGCTTCGTCTCGATCCTCGGCGCCGAGGCGGGCAACCTGGCGCTCAAGGTGCTCGCCACCGGCGGCGTGTACATCGGCGGCGGCATTGCGCCGCGCCTCCTGCCTCAGCTCGAGGACGGCGTCTTCGCGCAAGCCTTCGTCAACAAGGGGCGCTTCGCGCAGATGCTTGAGGGCATACCGGTACATGTAATCGCGACGCGCGCGGCGCTGCTCGGCGCGGCGATCTACGGCCTGCGGCAGATGCAGACGGGCTGAGCCCACTGCGCGCGGACGTTCGCATTCACCCAGGAGAACAGACATGCAGCTCGGAATGATTGGTTTGGGACGCATGGGCGCCAACATGGTGCGGCGCTTGCTCAAGGCGGGCCACGAGCTCGTGGTGTACGACACGCACGCCGACGCGGTGCGCCCGCTCGAGAAGGCCGGCGCGCGCGGCACCACGGCGCTGAAAGACTTCGTCGCCCGCCTGGCTAAGCCGCGCGCGGTGTGGCTGATGGTGCCTGCCGCAGCGGTCGACGCGGTGCTGGAGCAGCTCACGCCGCTGCTCGAGCCCGGAGACTGTGTGATCGACGGCGGCAACTCCTACTATCACGACGACCTGCGCCGCGCCGCCGCGCTTGGGCAGAAGAAGCTGCACTACGTCGACGTCGGCGTGAGCGGCGGGGTGTGGGGCATGGAGCGCGGCTACTGCCTCATGATCGGAGGCGAGAACGAGGTGGTGGCGCGGCTCGAGCCGGTCTTTCGCGCGCTCGCGCCAGGGGTCGAATCCGCCGCGCGCACCCCGGGGCGCGAGGGGGTACCCCTGCCCGAGGAGAATGGCTACCTGCACTGCGGGCCCAACGGCGCGGGCCACTTCGTCAAGATGGTGCACAACGGGATCGAATACGGGGTCATGGCGGCCTACGCCGAGGGCTTCAACATCCTGCACGGCGCCGCCGTCGGCAAGCACCGGGGCGAGGTCGACGCCGAGACCACGCCGCTGCGCCATCCGGAGCGCTACCGCTACGAGATTGACGTGGCGCGCGTGGCCGAGGTGTGGCGTCGCGGCAGCGTGATCGGATCGTGGCTGCTCGACCTGTCCGCGAGCGCGCTGCGCGCCGACCCCGCGCTGGCCAAGTTCGGCGGCCGCGTCTCGGACTCGGGCGAAGGGCGCTGGACCGTGCAGGCCGCGGTCGACGAAGGCGTACCCGCACCGGTGATCAGCGCCGCGCTGTTCGCGCGCTTCGCCTCGCGCGGGCACAGCGAGTACGCCGACAGGCTGCTGTCGGCGATGCGCTACGAATTCGGCGGCCACCTCGAGAAGCCCGCCGGAGGCCGGCACGAGTGAGCGGCGGCGGTGACGAGCTGGTCGTACTGCTCGACGTCGACAACACGCTGCTCGACAACGACAGGGTGCAGCAGGATCTGCGCGCGCACCTGGCGCGCGAGTTCGGCGACGCGGCGCGCGACCGCTACTGGGACATCCTCGAGCAGCTGCGCACAGAGCTCGGCTACGTCGACTACCTCGGCGCGCTGGAGCGGTACCGGCTCGAGCGCCCGCACGACCCGCGCGTGCTGGCGCTGTCGGGCTGGCTGGTGGACTACCCGTTCGCCGAGCGGCTCTATCCGGACGCGCTCGCGGTGCTGCAGCACGCCAATCGCACGGCGCGAGCGGTGATCCTGTCGGACGGCGACGCCGTTTTCCAGCCGCGCAAGGTGGTGCGCTCGGGACTGTGGGACGCGGTGGACGGACGGGTGCTGATCTACGTCCACAAGGAGCAGATGCTGGCCGACGTCGAGCGGCTGTTCCCGGCCCGGCGCTACGTGATGGTGGACGACAAGCTGCGCATCCTTGCCGCGATCAAGCAGGCCTGGGGCGAGCGCGTCACCACAGTATTCGCGCGCCAGGGGCACTACGCCAACGATCCGCAGAACACCGAGCGCTACCCGGCGGCCGACCTCAGCATAGGGCACATTGGCGAGCTGATGCGCCGGGACCTGACGCGTTTTTCTTGATTTGAGGCAAAGAAAGCCACGCCTCGGGGGCTAACCTGAGTGCGTGCATCCGCGCAACCGCCTGTTCGTCGCGCTCGCGCTCGTCTACGGCCTCGCCGGCGGGCTGCTCGCGCTCGCGCGCCTCGCCGCGCCGCAGCTCGTACCCGGAGACGCCGTGCGCGCGCACGCGCACCTGATGCTTCTGGGGCTGGTGCTGATGTCGATCTACGGTATCGGCCTGCACGTGCTGCCGCGCTTCGGCGGCTACGCGCTGCGCTCGGAACGCCTGGCCTGGCTGCAGTTCTGGCTCGCCAACGCGGGGCTGCCGCTGATGGTCGCCGGCTGGCTTACGTCGCTGCACTGGGCAGTGACGCTCGGCGGGGCGCTGAGCGTCGCGGCGATGCTCGCCTTCGGCGTAAACGTCGTGTTCACGGTCCGGCTCTCGCCGCCGGCGGAGGCCGAGTGAGCGAGTACCGTGGCTGCGAGCTGCCCGAGGAGCTGTGGTACGACCTGGACTACTGCTGGGTGAAGCCGGAGCCCGACGGCAGCTTTCGCGTCGGCATCACCGACCCGGCGCAGACGACGGCGGGCCGCGTACAGTACGCCACCTTCCGGCCGGTTGGCTCGAGCCGGGCGAAGAAAAAGCCCGTCGCCCGGCTCGAGTCGGGCAAGTGGGCGGGCGGCGTGCCGGCGCCGTTCGAAGGCACCATCGTCGCGGTCAACGAGCGGGTCGCCGCCGAGCCCGGATTGATCAACGTCGCGCCCTATACGGAGGCCTGGCTGGTGCTGATGAGGCCTGACGACCCGCAGGCCGCGCTCGCCTCGCTCGCGCGCGGCGAGGTCGCGCAAGCCGGCCTGCGCGCCTGGATCGACCGCTACGACCTCGAGTGCATGCGTTGCGCGGAATAACGATGCGCGTCGAACTGCTCGTTTCCGAATGGTGCGTGACCTGCCCGGCGGCGGAGGCCGTCTGGCGCACGGTCGCCGCCGAAAAGGACTTCGACTACGCGGTGCTCGACCTGGCGCAGCTCGAGGGCAAGCGCCTGGCGCGCGAGCTGCGCATCCGCAGCATTCCGGCGCTGGTGGTCGATGGCGAGCTGAAGGCGGTCGGCGTGCTGCCACTTGCCGACGCGCGCAAGATCGTCGCGGCGGCGCCCGATCGGCCCGCGCGCGCGGCGCGCCACGTCGGCCTGCTGCTCGGGCGCGACGAGCGCCTGTTCGCTCTCTCGGCGCTCGCCTGGCTCGCGCTGTCGGGGCTCGCGCTGCTCCTCGAGGGCTCGCTGCTCGCGCCGGCGCCGATGCACCTGTTCGGCGGCTTCGTGCTGTGCCTGATCTACGCTTTGGGGGCGCACATGCTGCCGCGCTTCACCGGCCGCCCGATCCGCGGCGGCGCGTGGTCGCTCGCGCAGCTCGCCTGTACCATCGCCGGAATCGCGCTGTTCGGGGTGGGTCTGCAGCTTGCTGGCGGCGTGCTGCTTTGGTCGTCGCTTGCGCTGTTTACAACGCGGCTATGGCCCGTGCTGCGGCCGTTTGGCCTTTTTGGAGTGGCGCGCATCCTCCGCGAGCCAGCTGCGAAACCCGGCGCAGGAAGCGAGAAATAGGCGTCGATAACCGGGCGCTGCCGCGAAGTGCCCCGGATCGAGCACCGCACGGCGATACGCCGCGAGCGTGCGCCTCACCCAGGCAACGGTAGCGTCGTTGCCGTCCCGGGCGAGCAGGAAGGCGATCCGCTCCGCTTCAGCACCCCCGGTTTCGCGTTTTCTCGCACCACTGCGCAAGGCAGTCATGACCACAAAAATGCCACACGTAATCGGCTGCCTCGACGCTCGCCGCGGCGCTTGAAGGAACGCTGGCAGCGCAATATTCGCACCTCAGATCGAGATCGTACGCCGTCTGCGGCGGATGGCCGCAGTCGCCGCAAGCGATGGGTTCAACCGCCGCTCTCACGTGGCAAAGCTCTCACCGCAACCGCAGGTCGTGCGCGCATTCGGGTTGTCGAAACGCAACCGCCGGCAGAGGCCTTCTTGCACCAGATCGAGGACGGTTCCGTGCACGAACGGTAGGCTTTCCGGATCGACGGCGATCCGTATGCCGCGGCTCTCGAATACCTTGTCGCGCGCTTCCACCCTGTCCGCGTATTCGACCCTGTAGCTGAATCCCGAGCATCCGGCCGCGCGCACGGCGAGCCGCACCGCCGCCGACGCTCCGCGCTTCGCCAGTTGCTGGGCAATATGTCTCGCCGCGCGCGCGCTCAAGGCGACGGGAAGCACGTTCCCGCGCAATACCGCGCTGATTCGCGGCGCACGCTCACATTCGATCTCGATCTCGAGCGCGCGGCCAATGCCGTTCGGGGTTGCACGGCAGGCGAGGCGCGCGCCGGGGTTCAGCGAGCCCGTCTTGTCCAGCACGTCGCGTTCGTCGTCGTCGGGTGGCGCCAGACTTTCGAGGCCTTCGCGCACCACGATGACGCACGTTCCGCACGCCCCGCTCGCCTCGCACTCGTGTGGCAAATCCACATCGTGGCGAAGCAGTTGATCGAGCAAACTCTCCCCTTCGCTCAGGGGCAGTGTGATCGCGCCCGAATGCGAGGCGCGATCCGAACCTTGGCGGACGGTCATGCTAGGCATGAGACTTTGAACGCGCCGACCGGGGGTAATGTCCGGCGCGGCTATCCCGATTTGCCGATGCGCACTCTCCAGACTTCCGGCCCGCTCTCCAGGTACTCCCATTGGAACGGCTCGCCCAGCTCGGCCTGGAACTGGTAGTAAAGCGGCTTCGGGTCGTGGTCGTTGACGAGCAGGAAGGCGTCGCCGGGAGCGAGCTTGCGGAAAGTGCCGAAAATCAGCGGGTGGCGCTCACGCGGAACGATCGTGCGCACGTCGAGAACGTTAGCTGCGGTAGCGGGCATTGCGCTTTCTCCTATGTTAAGCTGTATAGCCCATACAGCTTCAAGATAGCACGCGCTCGAGAGAGAAGCAATATCTCCAATACAGCTTATGCGCCCCCGGAGCCAGGACATGCGCCTCACGCCGTTCTCTGATCGCTGCCGGCGCGCGCGGATGTACGTCGGCACGCACGGAGGACGCCTTGCGACCGTCGGTGCAATCAGCGCGGCCGCCGGGCTCCCACAGGCACCCGGAAATGGCCCCAGTCGAGAGGGATAGCTCCGTGGTGGAGCTCTCTGCGAGCGATCTTCCGGCATGTTGCCCCAATGCAAAGATGCCGCTGTGGTCGTCGCACCCGAAAATTTTTCTGGACGTCGTGAATGCAACGGAGGCAATGTGTCCGTACTGCGGCACGCGCTACCGGCTCGGCGCCGGTGTCAATGTGGACGAATTCGATACCCGCGGCTTGCATCAGCATCATCGGCAGCACTTCTTGGGCTCAAACACGGAATACGCGAACCCGATCTCCGATACGGTTGACCGTCGCGCAGGCGTAAATCAGCGCGCTGACGCGTTCGGCAACACGACGCTCGAATTGATGACACGCTGGCTAAGGGGTCGCAATTGGCGCTGACGACAGTGTCGAAAATTCTCTATTTCAGCGACATACACATCGAGATTCGGGAACAGGACGGTCGGCCCGGATGGATTGACATCCAGCCGCTCGCGCTCGGACCGGATCTCACCGGCTTTACCGGGACTGCGGGCCTCGCCGTCCTGGCCGGCGACATCGGCCGGATGCGCTCGCGGCGCAATGTGTCGACGCTGCGCTACGCGGAGCAAGCCGCAGCCTATCTGGGGTGCCCCGCGATCGTGGTGCCCGGCAACCACGAGTACTATCGCGGCTCGTTCGAGGACGAGCGCGACGCGCTTCTCGCGGCTCGAGTCGCGGGCGTCACAGTGCTCGACCGAGGCGAAGCGCGCTACCATCTCGGGCCGGGTTCGCTGCGGGTTCTCGGCGCGACGCTGTGGACCGACTACGCGGTACTGGGTGATCCCAAGCAAGGCATGCTCGAAGCCGAGCGGACGTTCGAGGACCACCGGCTGATCGCGCGCCGCGGCGGAGGACCGTTCCTGCCGCAGGACGCGCTCGCGCAGCACCGGCTGTCGCGCGCGTGGCTGGCGCAGAAGCTGGCTGAGCCGCATGATGGGCCGACGCTGGTGGTGACGCACCACGTGCCCCATTCCGCCGCGCGCAATCCGGTTTTTGGCGCGACTTCGCTCTCGCCAGCGTTCGACAGCGATTGTGGCGATCTGATCGACGCTGCGGCCAAGGCCAAAGTTGTGGCATGGATCTTCGGGCACCACCATTGGAGCCTGGGGGTCGATGTGGGCGGGGTGCGTCTCGTCTCGGCGCAGCTCGGGTATCCGGGGGAAAACACCGCCTGGAACGGTCCGGGTATGCTGCAGATCTGAGCGCGGGGTGTTGCCCAAAGTGGGGGTAGGACGTGCCGGCCGAAATAGAGAAAGCGCTGACCATTGAAGATCTCAAGGAGCGTGCCCGGCGGCGCGTGCCGAAGCTGTTCTTCGAGTACGCGGATTCGGGCGCCTGGACTGAGCAGACTTACCGGGAGAACGAAAGCGATTTTCGCAAGATCCGCCTGAAACAGAAGGTCGCGGTCAATCTCGAAAACCGCTCGTTGCGGTCCACCATGGTCGGCCAGGATGTCGCGCTGCCCATGGCATTGGCGCCGACCGGGTTTACCGGCATGCAGCACGCCGACGGCGAGATTCTTGCGGCGCGCGCAGCGGCGGCGGCCGGCGTGCCGTTCGTCCTCTCGACCATGAGCATCTGCTCGATCGAGGATGTCGCGGCGAATACGGGCAAGCCGTTCTGGTTCCAGCTCTACGTGATGCGGGACCGGGAATTCATCCGCCGGCTGATCGACCGCGCGCGGGCCGCGAGCTGTTCGGCACTGGTCCTCACCATGGATCTGCAACTTCTCGCGCAGCGCCACAAGGACCTGCGCAACGATCTCTCCGCGCCGCCGAAGTTCACCCCGAAGCACCTCTGGCAGATGATGCTGCGCCCCGCGTGGTGCCTGAGAATGCTCGGCACGAGGCGGCGGACCTTCGGCAATATCGTCGGGCACGTCACCGGCGTCGCGGACCTGTCGTCGCTGTCGGCCTGGACCAGCCAGCAGTTCGATCCGCGGCTTTCGTGGGATGACGTCGCGTGGATCAAGCAGCGCTGGGGCGGCAAGCTGATCGTCAAGGGGGTACTTGGCGCGGAAGACGCGCGGCGCGCGGCGGATTCGGGGGCGGATGCGCTGATTGTTTCGAACCACGGCGGGCGGCAGCTCGACGGGGCCCCTTCGTCGATCCGGGTGCTGCCCGAGGTGGTCGACGCGGTGGGCGGCCGGATCGAGATCCACTTCGACGGCGGTATTCGCTCGGGCCAGGATGTCCTCAAGGCGCGGGCGCTCGGCGCGCGCGGCACCTATATCGGTCGCGCGTTCCTCTACGGGCTCGGTGCGGGCGGAGAGCGCGGCGTCAGGCGCGCACTCGAGATCATCGAGAAGGAGCTCGATCTCACGATGGCGCTGTGCGGTGAGCGCGACATCAACGACGTCGGCCGGCACAATATCTACGCGCTCGATCCTTGATCGATCACGTCTTGAGCCCTGGGCGGGGCGCCTCGCTCGAGGCTTCCATCACGCTGAGCGCCAGCGCGGAATGCGCGAATGCGCCGCCCGCGCGCATCTCCGCGGCTACCCAGATTGCCTCCATCAGCTCCTGGCGCGTCGCTCCGGCCCGTAGCGCGGCCTTGGTGTGACCGCGAATGCGGTAGGGGCACTGAGTGACGTGAGCGACGGCGACGGCGATCAGCTGCTTCATCTTTGTCGGCAACGCTCCGGGCGCGAAAACGCGCTCGCTGAACGCCTTGAACGCCGCGTCGATCTCGGGGGCGAGCTCGGTGCGCTTCGCCGCCAGCTCGCGCGTCGCAGCGGGATAGAGTTGTGGCTCGGTCATATCGCTTGACTCCAGTCGTACTATCGCGGTCGGCGGGACCGCTTACCGGACGGCGCGCTGCACGGCAGCCGACGATGGTGTGATCGTAGCCGTTCCGCGTCGTCTCGAACCTCCGTGCCGTGGGCTCGCGGGAGCGGCGCGGTCAGCAGGTTGATAGCTCCCGGCCGGCGTGCGAAACGCGATTGCGAGCCGGTTCCAACCGTTGATCGCCACGATCGCGAGCGTCAGATCGACCAGTTCCTTCTCGCTGAAGTGGCGGCTCATCTCCGCGTACAGCGCGTCGCTCGCGCTGTTTTCCGGGATACGCGTCACCGCCTCGGTCCACGCGAGTGCGGCGCGCTCGCGATCGCTGTAGAACGCGGTCTCCCGCCATGCGGCGAGCACATGGAGACGTTGCTCGCTCTCGCCGTGAGCGCGAGCGTTCTTGGTGTGCATGTCCAGGCAGTACGCGCAGCCGTTGATCTGCGATGCGCGCGTCTTGACGAGCTCGAGCAGCGAGTGTTCCAGCCCCGAGCGGCGGGCGTATGTCTCAAGCCCGAATTGGGCCGCGTATCCTTCCGGCGCGACTGCCTTCCAGTCGATTCTGTGCGTCATGCTAGGCCTCCGCCATAGGTGTGGCCCTTTCGGAAAAGCGTAAGCTATCGGCGACGATCAAGACACGAGTCACTCACTCCATGCGCATTCTTATGCCACACGCTGGGGCGAAACTCAAAGCGCGGAGTCGCCGCTTTGTTCGCGTGTCTTGCCCTTGGATTTATCGAGAATCAACATGGCAAATGAAATTCAGAAGTTGCGCAAAGAACATGTCAACTTCAGAAAACTGTTCGATCTGCTCGAAGTGCAGTTGGAGCTTTTTCACCGACGGCAAGGTCAGTCCGCTGCGTTCTAACTCCAGGAGCCGAACAATGACCGACGGATCTAAGCCTCCATTTCCACCATTCACCCTCGAGACCGCTTCCCGGAAGGTGCGTCTAGCCGAAGACGCGTGGAACACTCGCGATCCTGAACGCGTGTCACTTGCTTACACACCCGACAGCACATGGCGAAACCGGAGTGAATTTATAGTTGGTCGCGAACAAATCGTCGCTTTCCTAAAACGCAAATGGAGCAAGGAACTTGAATACCGATTAATCAAAGAACTGTGGATCGCCGATGGAAATCGGATTGCGGTCAGATTCGCTTATGAATGGCACGATGATGCCGGTTCTTGGTTCCGCTCATACGGCAACGAAAACTGGGAATTCACGGAATCGGGACTAATGCAACGTCGAATCGCTAGCATAAATGACCTTCCTATTAAGGAATCTGATCGAAAATACCGCTGGCCGCTTGGTCGTCGACCAGACGACCATCCGGGGCTTTCCGATCTTGGCCTTTAATAACCTAATTACGGTATAACAATCACGTAGCGAAGTGCTTTGAAAAGAGCGGGCCCCTACTGCGGCCCCGGAATCACCGCTACGCCCTCGATTTCGATCATCGCATCCGGGCCGACCAATTGCGTAGTGCCGACGGTTGCGCTGCTTGGCGGAGTTCCGACCGTGCCGAAGATGCGGTTGCGCACGTCGATGTAGGCGGCGTACTGGCGCATGTCGGTGAGGAAGGTGGTGATCTTGACTAGATGGCCGAGGCCGCCACCGGCCTCGGCGAGCAGCGCGTTCATGCGCTCGAAGATGATCTCGGCCTGGCCCGCCATGTCGTAGGGCGCTTCGCCGCCCGAGGTCAGACCGGAAATGAACACCAGCTTGGTCGTGCCAATGGGGATGATGCGGATCGGCGAGTAGGCGCCGATCGGTTTGACAGGCTTCGGTGGGACAGGCGTGGTCATTCGCGTAATGCCTTTTATTGGCCGGGGAGGGTCGGGCGTTTCTTGAGTTCGGGCAGCAGCGCGCGCTCGAAGAACTGCACGCCGACCCTGGCGAGGCGTTCCTCGCCGATCAGTGCCGCCGCGCCGGCGCCGGCCTTCTTCCAGGTCTTGTACTCGTCCTCGTAGGCGAAGCCCATCGAGCGCGCCAGCAGCTGGATATAGTTGCAGACCTGCGTGGCGCCGCGGGCTTCGAGTCCGCAGAACTCGCGGTAGCACTGGTGGAAAATCGAGACTACCGCTTCGGCACCGGTTGTCCTTACCGCACCCACGGTGTGCGCAAACATGTCGTCCATCGCGCCGGGCACCGCGACCAGCGACGCGTGAAAATGTTGATCCCGCCGCCTTCTTTCCCCGCTGGGGGTGCACTATTCTCGACCACCCGGGTTTCGGAGCAAGGTCTAGCCATGACAGAGACATTCACAGCAGCGGCGGTGCAGGCGGCGCCGGTCGCGTTCGAGCGGGAACGCACGCTGGAAAAGCTGCGCGACCTTCCGGCGGAAACGGCGCGCCGCGGGGCGCGTCTGGCGGTTTTCCCGGAGGCATTCGTTTCCGCCTATCCCAAGAGCCTCCTTTTCGACGCCCGCGTCGGCATGCGCTCGCGCGAGGGTTGCGAGGACTTCCGGCGCTATTTCGACTCGGCCGTGGACGTGCCGGGCCCCGCAGTCGATTTCCTCGGCCACGTGGCGCGCGAGAACCGGCTGACTCTTGTCGTCGGCGTGATCGAGCGCGAGATCGGCACGCTGTATTGCACGGTGCTGTTCTTCGCGCCCGATGGCCGCGATCTCGGCAAGCACAGGAAACTCATGCCGACCGCCGACGGACGCAAAACCTGGATCCCGACCATGCAGCATGTCGCTCTCGAAGGCCGCTGCTTCGTTTTCTCCTGCAACCAGTTCACGCGGCGGCGCGACTTTCCGGCCGATTACCGCGCGATCCAGGGCGACGATCCGGAAACGGTCGTTTCCGAAGGGGGCAGCTGCATCGTGAGCCCGCTGGGCGAGATCGTCCGCGGCAAATACGACTTCGACGTCGTGGGCCATTACGCGCGGCCCGACGTATTCCGGCTGGTGGTCAACGAGCGGCCGCAGCCGCCTGTCCTGACCGATAAGGACTCGGCGCTGCCGTAGTCTGCAGGGTTGGGAATCAGCCGAGCACTTCGCGCATCATCGTGGCCGCATCGGTCAGCGCGCGCTGTCCGTCGCCGACGAATGTCGAGCCGTGCATGGTTGCCAGGACCTTCGGCTCGAGTTGCGCGAGCCGCGCCAGCGTGACGCCGGTGCGAGAGGTGTAGGGCATGTAGCCGGGCACCGGGCTTTCGCGGTTATCGGTCAGCGTCTGGCGGAAGCGACCGACGACGTCGTTGCCGGTGAGCGCCTCGAGGTCTCCGTTCTGATGCAGCAGGTCCGAGCAGAACAGCACGCCCTGCGTCTCCTCGAATAGCAGCCCCGCGTCCCAGCCGTGCGGAAGCTGCGGCGTATGCAGGAAGCGGAATCGATAACGGCCTGTGGCGAGGGTCTCACCGTCGGTCATCGCCCGGGCCGGGCGCAGCGCGATAAAGTCGTCGACGCCGATCCGTTTGCCGATGACGCTGCAGAGTGCCGTGGATGCGGGTGCGAGCCGCTGCCATTCGGCGAGCCCGCCGCATTCGTCGGCCTCCATGTGGCTGAAGCCGATCCAGCGCAGGGATGCGGGATCGATCAGCGTCGCGACCGCCCCTCGCACCTGGGCGAACAGCCGCTTGTGCCCGGTGTGGAACAGCAGCGGCTGCTCGTCGCGCACCAGGAACTGGTTGAACTGGATGTTCGCCTCGGGAACATAGGTGCAGATGCGAAAGACGTCGTTCGCGATTTCGGTAATGGAGGTCATCGGCGCGCTCACGCTGCGCCCAGCTGACGCAGGCGCTCAGCGGCGTCGCGGCCGATGCGTTCGGTGAGCGCCGCGGCGGGCTCGATGCCGGTGATCAGGTCCACCACCTCGCCACCCCAAACCAGCGCCTGCTCGAAATCGGCGCGCTGCTGCGCTTGGCGGTATTGCTCGAACGCGGCGGTGTCGGCAGCGAGGGCCTGCTCGCGCCCGTGCCAGCGTTCGACGAAGCGATTGCGCAACGCTCTGCCGGTATAGGCCGGTGGCCAGTCGTAACCGCGCGCGATGTCGAACACGCGGGTGCGCTGAGTGTGGTCGCCGTCGGCTTCCACCAGGCGCTGTGCCGCCAACGGATGCATGAGCGCTTCGTGCGTGGCGCAGTAGCGCGTGCCGATCACCGCGCCGCAGGCACCGAGCGCGAGCGCTGCGGCCAGCCCGCGACCATCGCCGACGCCTCCGGCCGCGAGCACCGGAACCGGGTCGACCGCATCGACCACTGCCGGCACGAATGGCAGCGTGGATCGCACGGCCCCGTGGCCGCCCGCTTCGGCGCCCTGGGCGACAATGAAGTCGGCACCGATCGCCTTTGCTTCGCGCGCACCGCCCAGGTCCTGCACCTGGCAGATGAGCGCGCAGCCGCGCGCCTTGACCGCGTCCACATAGGGCGAGACGTCGCCGAAGGAGAAAAAGAAGGCCTTCGGCTCGTAGGACAGGGCGAGATCCACCGCTTCGCGCGTGGCCTTCCAGGTGATCAAGCCGACGCCCCAGGGGCGTTGCGTCCCAGCGACCGCAAGCTCCAGCTCGCGTTTCATCCACTGCAAATCACCGTAGCCGCCTCCGACCATGCCCAGCCCGCCCGCGTTGGAGACCGCTGCGGCGAGCGCGCCGCCGGATACCCCGCCCATCGGGGCGAGCATGATCGGATAGGAGAGGCCGAAGCGTTCGCTGAGTCCAGTCGTCATGGTTCCACGCTATCTGAGTCTACGCCGCTCGACCGCGATTGATGTCCAGCCTTTCGGCACGGTGCAGCGGGAAGTTCCCGGCGGGGCGATCAACGCGAACTCGGTCGAAGGCCCGAGGACCATTTGACGCCGCCAGGCGCTGACCTCGGGACCCGTCGATCTGAGAATGCCGGGCATTGCCTCACGCCAATCGATGCCGCGCGGGCGCGAGAGCCAGAACACAGTCGAGTCGCCGGGGGTTTTGTGCTCCCCCGCCACCAGATAATAAAGCGCGCCGTGGCCGCCGTGCTTGGTCGCCTGCGCAATCGCATTGTGCGGTTGCTCCATCGGGCCCGATACCGCGCGCTCGTTCAACGGGTCGAGCGCCCACGAACCCTCCAGCCATACCCAGTCCTCGTAGCCCGGCTCGCCCAGCCACGGCGTCGCGCCGACCGCGTAGCTGGCATTGCCGAGAAACCCCGGGCTGTTCGCGTCGGCCAGGGCATGGCCGAAGCGAAGCAGCATCTTCTCATAGTCGGCAGCCGCAATGCTCTCGGGTGCGGCATGCCAATAAACGTACGCGCGCATGGTGTTCCTTCAACGGTTGCATGTCCTATCGCTTCAAGCGGGACGAGTCGCGGTGCGGCCTGCACCTGGGTGCCGACGGCGCGATCGAGCGTGTTTATTCGGGTACGGGTGCCGACGTTCTGTGGCAATTTCTTCCTCCGGACAGCCTCCTCAAAAGCGCCGCAGGCGTCAGTCCACCGCACAGCCGCACTCCGCAGCCTGCACGATCTGGTGGTGGATGGCGCGATACCTTTCCTCGACCGTCTGGCCGAACAGCGGGTCCTGGCCGGAGCCCACGGTCGCATTGACATCAGCCCAATCCTCATCGCCCAGCTTCACTCGCGCGACCGGGAACAGCTCGCGCTCCTCCATCTTCATGTGACCGCGGTAGAGCGTAATGTATTCGAGCGCAGGGAGTTCGACCGATGCCCGCGACAACATCGCTCTCGCAAGCGCGGCGTCAAGCTGCCCGAGGAACCGCGCACCGCTCTCGGCGATGACCCGATGCAGTCTCGCTAATTCTTCGACCTTGGCCCCGGTGTCCGGAGCGCGCTGCGCCAGCCTGGCGAACGCTAGATCTTCCTTCGGATGATGGAAACGATCCGGATAGTGCGTCATGTAGTAGAAGATATCGAGCATCAGGTTGTAGTCTGGCTGCTCTCCATCGTGAAACAATTTAATCTGCACTTCCAACAGTCCCAGAAGCTGCGCGAAATCCGCATGCGCCTTCTGAAGTTTGTCGACGTCGTTCGTCATGATGGTCACCTCGAAAGTCGTGGCGCAACAACTACGCTGGCTATCTGGTTGTCGCGCCCTTCACCTGGTAGCTGCTGTGGCACGCAGCGCATTTCTTCAGCACGTCGGATAGCTGGCCGAGGGTATGCTTCGGCGTTCCGATCGTTGCGGCGTCGTCAGCGATGCTGTCGAATCCGCGATGTGCGCTGAAGGCGAGGGTCTTGAACCCGAGCGGCAGCTTGCCGAGCATCGAGAGCGGCACATCGCGGGCGGCCGTGGTGCCCATCTTGCGTGCGGCTTCGGCCACGCCCTTCATGTCGTCGCGCGAGAGCGCGTCCGACATGACTTGCAGCCCGGCAACAAAGGCGCGCATTTCCGTCAGCATGAGCGCGCGCTCCCCTGGCGCCAGCAGGACGGCCGTCCGACCGTCTTCGGCCTTTTGCGTCGATCCGGCGACGATGAACTTGTAGGCCATCGCCGCAATGACGAACAACAGTAGGACGATAACGGTCGGATAGATCCGGCTCCTTGCGATGTCGGTCATGTCTTCTCCTCGAACAACGGGGGACGCGCGCGGCTCCCGACGCCGCCGGCCAACACGGCGGCGATGGTTCCGAGCACGAAGGCAAGCAGGGCGATGCCGTTAAACGCCCCGCCCCAGGCGCGCCACTGTGGCAGCGCCATCCAGTCGCCCGCCAGGCGCACGACCAGGGATGCATGCAGCAGAGCCAACGGCAGATAGAAATAGGGAGTGTAAGGAACAGCCACCCGCAACACCGCCGGGAAGATGATCGGCGCATGGCCGAATACCATCGAGAACACGAACCCGAGCAGCACTGCGTGCAGAGCGGCATCGTACCCGGTGCCGCCTGATCCCAGCCCGCCCGAGAGCACGATCGCGATTCCGCCGATCGCGAGCCAGACGTAACCGGACAGCAGGCAGACGGCGATAAAGCGCGGCAAGCCATTGGTCTTGACGGTCCGCCGCGCCACGTCCTGGCGCATGAGCCAAAGCGCGAGGCCCGCGAGTGCGACCCCGAGCGCGGCCGTGCCCGCTGGGCGGCCGCTAGGCCATGCCGACGTGGCCACCCCAGCCAGCAGCACGGCAAGCAGGATTGCGAACATGCGTTTCGCGACTGGCGACGGCGGCAGAAAGCGCTACAGCTCCAGGCGTTCCCCGGCGATGGTCAGCACCAGGAACGCGATCCACCAGGGCACCACTACGTAGATTGGCTGCCCGCCCAGCCAGAAGAGGTTGCCGACGGTCCAGCATGCCGCGCCGAGTCCAAGCGTGAGCGTAAACAGCTCCCGCTGGCGCCGGTAGATCGCCACTGACGCCGCAAGCATCACCGCGCTGCCCGCGGCGGCGAGCGCCGGCGCCGCGGCTGCGGGCGCCCCGAGGAGCGACGTCAGCACGGCGAGCCCCGTCAGCAGCGGTGCGGCATATGCCCAACGCCGGCGCAAGGCTACGGCGCGCTCCAAGCTGATCACGGTGCCGAAAAAGCCGGACGCCATCAGCGGCCCGTGCAGCGCCGCGAGGTCCGCCACGGGCATTGGCCAGCCGAGCCGTGCCAGGCCCGCCCCTATGCCGACAAACAACGATACGAAGGCGAGCAGCAGCAGCGGCACCCGCCACGGCGGGCTGAGGTCCCCAGCGAGCTTCACTTCGACCTGGTCCGCAGCTTTATTTATGTTCGAACTTGCCGATGCGGACCTTCCAGACCTCGGGGCCGCTTTCCAGGTACTCCCAATCGAAGCGCTCGCCCAGCTCGGCCTGGAACTGATAGTAAAGCGGCTTGGGATCGTGGTCGTTGACGAGCAGGAACGCCTCGCCGGGGGCGAGGTTGTGAAACGTATTGAAGATCAGAGGATGACGCTCGCGAGGGACGATCGTGCGGACGTCGACGGTGCTGGTCGGGTTGACCGTCATGGTGGCAATCTCCTTGCGTCGTTGTGGAAGGTCCGGCGGCCGGGCGCAGCGCGAATCACGCGCCCCAGCCGAAGGTCTGCTTTGCGCTCTCCGACATCAAGTCGGGCGTCCACGGTGGCTCCCAGACGAGCTCGATGTCCACCTCCACACCCTCCGGCAGCACGGCGGCGATGGCCCGGCGCGCGTCGTCGGTGATCAGGCCGCCCATCGGGCAGGCGGGCGTGGTCATGGTCATCTGTACATGAACCCGTTGCGGCGAAACGTCGATGCGATAGACGAGCCCGAGCTCGACGATGCTCATTCCGACTTCGGGATCGTCCACCCTGCGCAGTGCCTCGCGCACCGTTTCTTCGGTCGGCAATTCGGTAGCGATTTCCATATCACCAAGTAAAGCTGTACGTGTTATACAGCTTAACGCTAGCACGACTTCCTGACATAATCAATATGTTGGGTACAGCTTTTGAAACTTCGACCCCTGGAGTGCGGCAAATGCGTCTTACGACTTTCTCCGATTACAGCCTGCGCGTGTTGATGTACCTCGGCGTGCACGAAGGGCGCCTCGCGACCGTCGGCGAAATTGCCGCCGCCTACGAGGTGTCGGAAAACCATCTGGTCAAGGTGGTTCACCACCTGGCCCAGCAAGGCTACATCGAGACCACGCGCGGCAAGGGTGGCGGCATGCGCCTGGCGCAAGCGCCACGCGACATCAACATCGGCGAGGTGCTGCGCGGGACCGAGGATAGCCTTACGCTGGTGGAATGTTTCGACGCGGCAGCGTCCGAATGCCGCATCGAATCCGCCTGCGTGCTCAAGGGAATCTTCGGGCGCGCGCTAGGCGCATTCTTCACGGTCCTCGATCGCCATACGTTGGCCGACCTGCTCGGAACTAGAACCAAGCTCGCCCGGATCCTGGTGCTGCCGGAGACGCACCCGCGGCGCGCATGATTTCGGAAGGCGTGCGCCGGCTGGTCGCCGGCAATGCGGTTTTCTTTCCGGCGGCAACGGCCTACGCGATCTTCGTCCTGCCGGCCTCCGTGCTCGCGATGACGGGATTCACGAGCGCTTTCCCGGCCCTCGCGTCGCCGGCAGGACATGCGCACGAAATGCTGTTCGGCTTCGCGCTCGCGGTGATCGCCGGCAATCAGCTCGGGCCGTCGGCAGTGCCGCGCCTCGCCACGTTGCTTGCGCTCTGGTCAGTCGCGCGCGTGGCATTTCTCCTTGCCCCTCAAAGCAGCATATCGGCCGTCTCGAATATTGCCTTTGCCGCGCTGCTCGCGGCACAACTCGCGCCGCGGCTGCTCGGCGCGGCGAAGAAGCTACGCAACCAGGCGCTGCCGCTGGTTCTGATCGCGATCTGCGCCGCCGGCGCCGCGTATCCCCTCGTCCCGCGCACCGCACTCGCAGTGGGGGTCCTGCTGTTCGCGTTGCTGATGCTGTTCATGGGCGGGCGATTGATAGCGCCCGCGGTCGCGGGCCAGTTCTACCGCCAGGGCGCCAAGCTCGACGCGCGAGTGCAGCCAAGGATCGAGGCCGCTTTAATCATCGGCATGGCGATCGCCGTCTCGGCCGCGTGCTTCCCCCGGCTGGTCTGGGCGACGGCGGCCGCGACGATCACCTCCGGTCTGCTGGCCGCCGTGCGCCTGCTGCGCTGGCGGCTGTGGGCACTGCGTGGACGGCCCGATCTGCTGTGCCTTGCCGCAGGCTACGGCTGGGTCGCGCTCGGACTACTGCTCTACGGCGCTGCGCTCGGTGCCGGCCACGACCAGATCGCCGCGCTGCACGTCATCACGGTGGGCGGAATCGGCACGCTCACGCTCAACGTGATGGCCATGACCTCCATGCTCAAGGCGCGGCAAGACCCGTCGCGCGCCCGCCTGCCGCTGTGGAGCACCCTGCTCATCGCTGGCGCGACGCTGGCCCGGGCGCTGGCCGGCGTCGGCGTTGCCCCCTCGCAGGCATTGCTCAACCTCGCGGCGCTCTGCTGGAGCGGAGCGTTTGGCCTGCTGCTGATGCAGCTTATGCGGACGGCTCGCGCTTCTTCCAGAGCGAGAGGTAACCCAGCGCCATAGCCAGCGCGAGGGGCAGCGCGCCGCCAAACATGAACACCAGATCGCCCGGCAGGCGCGACCACTCGAGCGCTCGCGCGAGCGGGGTCGCGGTATACGCCGTGCTACGCGCGTGCCAATAGCCGTTTTCGATTACGTCCCGCACCTGCATGATCCCGCCGGGGAACAGACTGAGCACGACCATCAAGGCGAGCCCGATGTTGAGGCTCCAGAACGCCACCCGCACCAGCCCCGAGACCTTCACCCAAATATCGTCCGCGACGGTCTCGCGCAGCACGAAGACCATGAGCCCGGCGCCCAGCATGCCGAACACGCCCATTAGCGCTGCGTGGCCGTGGTTGGGGGTGAGGATCGTCCCGACCTCGTAATAGCTCACGATCGGCGTATTGATCAGGAACCCGAACACGCCGGCGCCGACGAAGTTCCAGAAGCCGACGGCCATCAGGAAATAGAAGGTCCAGCGGTGGCGCTCGACCATGCTCACGCTTCCGCGCGTGAGCTTGACGAAATCCCAGGCGTCGAGGGTGATCATCGTCAGGGGCACGACCTCGAGCGCCGAGAAGGCGCCCGAAAGGGCCATGTTCAATTCGGTCTGGCCGGTCCAGTACCAGTGATGCCCGGTGCCGATCAACCCGCCGCCGAAATACAGGATCGCGTCGAGGTAGATCGTGCGCAGCGCGGCGACCCGCCGCACGAGGCCCATCTCGTAGAAGACCACGGCCACGATGACCGTCACGAAGAACTCGAAGAATCCCTCCACCCAGAGGTGGATGATCCAGAACCGCCAGGCGTCGACGATCGTGTAGTTAGTCTGCGAGCCGTAGAACAGGGCGGGGAGGTAGAAAAGCGGAATTGCGAACGCGGCGATCAGGAAGAAGTTCGCGAAGCTGCGCCGCTCGGGATCGCGGCGCGCCGGCGCGACCGCGCGCCAGACCAGGGCGAACCAGAACAACAAGCCGACCGCGAGGAGGATCTGCCAGAAGCGGCCGATCTCGAGGTACTCCCAGCCCTGGTCGCCGAACCAGAACCACGTCCGCGGCAGCCACTGCAATATGCCGACCCATTCGCCCAGCATGCTGCCGACGATAACGAGCGCCACCGCACCGAAGAGCAGATGGATGCCGAGCCGCTGTCCGCGCGGGCTGCCGCGGCCGAGCAGCTCCGCCACGAACAGCGCGCCTGCGACGTAGGAGGTCGCGATCCAGAAGATCGCCGACTGCAGGTGCCAGGTGCGCAGAAGGTTGCTGGGCAGAATCCCCGACCGGTCGATACCGTAGAAGGTGCCCGGATCCGCGCGGTAGTGCGCGACGCCCGCGCCGAAGAACACCTGCGCGAGGAAGAGGGCCGCCGCGACCGCCATGTACTTCAGGGTCGCCTTCTGCGAGTTGCTCAGGCGCCAGGCCTCGCGCGCCGTCGGGGCGCCGTGCCAGCCCAGATAGTCAAACTTGCCGAATGCGAGCAGAACGAGCGCCGTCCCGCCGAGCAGGAAGATCAGGCTGATCGCGGTCCACAGCAGCGCGCCGCTGGTCGCGTGGTTTCCGGCGAGCGGATCGTAGGGAAAGTTGTTGGTATATGAATGATGGCTGCCCGGCCGCTCGGCCACCGAGCTCCAGGCCGCCCAGGTGAAGAAGGCGGTCAGCTCGTGCAGCTCCACGGGATCGGAAACCAGCCCGGCCGGCAGGCCCCCGTTCTCCCTCGGATCGGCGAAGTAGTCCTTCCAGCGAGACACCTCGGCACGAAACGTTTCCGCACCGGCGGGAAGCAGCGTCAGCGTGCCGGTCTTCGGGTCGTAGCGGTTCTGCTTGAGAAGCTCGGCCACCTCGCCGCGCACCGCGGCGCGCTCGGTGTCCGTCAGCGCGGCGTAGTCCCGCCCGTAGCGCGCCTGTGCGCGGCGAGCGGCAAGATCGAGCGCCCAGCGGTGCAGCACGGTGGCGCCGAAGTCGGGCCCCAGGTAGCCGCCGTGGCCCCAGATGGTCCCGTTGTCCATCAGCCCGTACTTCAGGAACACGTCCTGGCCGCGGCGCACGTCGTCCCCGGTGAATACCGTCGCGCCCGCCGGGTCGACGGCGCGTTCCGGAATCGGCGGCGCGTTCTGGTACGCCTTGAATGTGAGCAGGATGAGAACGCCGAAGCCGATAACGAACGTCACGGCTACCGCACGCCACCACCAAGGGGACAGCTGCTCGGTATCGCGCATGTCGACTCCTGGAAGATGATGCTCGCGCACGTTAGCGCTCCTTCACGACCGGAACGGCGGTGACTTGAATATTGTGAGAGGAAAACCATCGCAATTCAAGGGTTGTCCCAGGAGCGCCGGAGCTTGATCGAAGTTAAGTCAGACACCGGTGTGGCGGATCACGCTCGTAGCTCTCCCGCCGGCGTGGAAGCGGCTCAATCAGGCCTGAGGCAGGGAAGATTCTCGAAGAGAACAGGGACCTCGAATGCAACAAACCACTGCCAAACGTCCAGCCTGGGTCGGCGATTACGTGCCGTTCGTGGACGTGGCTCGCGCTTGCAATCGCGGCGGCGCGCTCGCTGTACGCGCCTTTCGTAATCAGAGCCGCTGAAGCTTGCGCGCGGCCCCGGCGTAGAGCACCTCCCGCATCGCGCTCGCGGCGCGGGCGTGGAACGCCACCGCCTGCGGGTCGAAGTCGCGCGCCGGCACCGGCGCGTGCGCGAAATGGCCGAAACGGTCGGTCCCGCGCACCAGCGCGGCGCAGTCCCAGGCGCCGACCACCTGCCTGGTGTCGGGCGGCATGAAATGCATCGACACGCCGATCCGGCGGTCGGGCGAGAGGTTCGGGCCCGAGCCGTGCGCGAGGCAGTAGTTGTGCAGCGACATCTCGCCCGCGCCCAGCGGCATGCTGGCGGCGCGCGCCTCGTCCAGGCCGGGGATCGCCTGCCCGCGCGTGAGCATGTTGTCCGCGTCGTAAGTGTCCTCGTGCGCGAGCGTCGCCCCGGTGTGCGTACCGGGCATTACCTTCATGCAGCCGGCCTCGACGCTCGCCGCCGAAATGGCGAACCACGCCGTCACCACGTTGCGGCTCGACAGGCCCCAGTAGGTGTTGTCCTGGTGCCAGGAGACGAAGCTCCTCGAGCCCGCGTCCTTGATCCAGAAGATGGTGCTCCAGCACAGGATGTCGGGGCCGATCAGCTGCTCGATCGGGTCGAGCACGCGCGGATCGCGGATCAGGTCGTCGAGCCACTTGAACAGCAGGAACCCGCGGCTGCGCTGGCCGGGCTCGAGCCTGCCGCCCTGCGTGGCCTCGAAAGCCTCGAGCCTGCGCCGCAGCTCCGCCGCCTCGTCCGCCGGCATCACCGGCACCGGGCAGACATAGCCGTCGCGGCGGTACTGGTCGATCTGCATGGCACTCAGCGGCATGCGAGCCTCCTCGGTCCGACGATGTACAGCGGGATGATACCGAGTCAGCGGAACCTGGCCAACGCCGGGTCGTCCTCGGCTTGCTCGGGCAATCCCGTGATGGAGGGAAGCGCCGACAGGCGCGGCAGGCCGACTTTCACGTGCACTTCGCCTTGAGAGTCCTTCCAGATCAATGCGGGGGTGCCGCTCGCGCCGAGCTTGTGCATCAAGTCGCCGTTGACTTGCAGCTGGCGCAGCGCGTTCGCGCTCGGCTGGGACAGTTCCCGGATTCCCCCCTGGTGGCGCTGGAGATCGTATTCTTCCTCGTTCTCCCGCAACGCAGCGCGCGGATCTTTCGCCTCGATGATCGCGGCGGCCTTGCCGGTGGACGTTTCCATCAGGTAGGCGACCGGGATCCAGCGCACCTGAAGCCCGACGCGTTCGTAGGGCTGGAACGCCTTCCATGCCAGATGGCAGAACGGGCAATTCGGGTCGAACAGCACGTACACAACCGACTTGGGTGACTTCAGGCTGCCTTCCGCGATGTATCTCGAGCGCTCGAGCTCGTCGAACAGCGCCGCCGGATCCGGCCGCGGTACGTACTTGGCGAGGTACTGCTCGCCGAGACTTTTACCGGATTCGTCGATCAGTTCTCCGACCAACAGCGTCTTGCCGTCTGCGGTCGAATACACCATCGTGTACTGCCCGTCGCGCGACAGCACCCAGCCCTTAAGCTGCGAAGCGGCGGAAAAGGTGGTGACCACCTTTGCGCCCGCGCGCACTGCCATCTCGATTTGTTTCGGCAGCGGCTCCGCTCCGGCGACGGTGCGGGAAAGGCAAAGCAACGCAAAGGCGAAAGTGGCGAGTAATCCGGCGCGAGGCATATGTCGTGTCAGTCGTAGGTGAAGAAACCGCGTCCGGTCTTTCTGCCCAGGTAACCCGCCTCGACCATCTCCACCAGCAGCGGGGCGGGGCGGTACTTCGGGTCCTTGAAGCCCTCGAACAGCACCTGCATCACCGCGAGCTCGACGTCCAGGCCGACCAGGTCGCACAAGGCGAGCGGGCCGATCGGGTGGTTGGCGCCCAGCTTCATCGCCTGGTCGATCTGCTCCGCGGTGGCCAGGCCCTCGGCCAGGGCGAAGATCGCCTCGTTGATCATCGGGCAGAGCATCCGGTTGACCACGAAGCCGGGGCTGTTTCGCACCTGCACCGGCGCCTTGCCGATTCTCTTCGTCAGCGCCTCGACCGCGGCGTAGGTCTCATCCGAGGTTTGCAGGCCGCGGATCAGCTCGACCAGCGCCATCACCGGCACCGGGTTGAAGAAGTGCATCCCGATCACCTTGGCGGGACGCTTGGTCGCGGCCGCCAGGCGCGTGATCGAGATCGACGAGGTGTTCGAGGCGATCACGGCGCCCGCCGGCGCGAGCTCGTCGAGCTGGGCGAAGATCTTGAGCTTGAGCGGCAGGTTTTCGGTCGCCGCCTCGATCACCAGGGCGCAGTCCTTGAGCGCGCCGAGGTCGGTCGTGGTGCGTATGCGCGCGAGCGCGGCGCCCTTTTGCTCGCCGCTCATCCTGTCCTTCTTCACCAGGCGCTCGAGGCTGCCCGAGATCGCCGCCGTGGCGCGCTCGAGCTGCGCCTGCGCGACGTCGCTCATCACTACGTCGATCCCGGCCACCGCCAGGGCCTGGCTGATGCCGTTGCCCATGGTGCCCGCGCCGACCACGCCGATCCTGCTCATCTCCATGATCTCTTCCTTGCGTACGCGTTGCGTTATGCGGCCTGCAGCTTGGCCACCGCGACCGCGAGCCACTTGACCCCCTGACCGCCGAAGTTCACCTGCACTCGCGCATCGTTGCCCTGGCCTTCGGCGTCGACGATGACGCCGAAGCCGAATTTGGGGTGCTGCACGTTCTGCCCCACGCGAAAGCCCCCCGCCGCGGCGGGGCTCGCGAACCCGGGCGCCTTCTTGCGCGGCGTGAGCCAGGCCTGCGACACCGAGGCGAGCGCCTGGCGCGCGCGCTGGGCGGCGAAGCGCGGCGTAAGCCACTTCATCAGGCCTTCGGGAATCTCGTCCAGGAAGCGCGAGGGCAGGCTGTAGCGCGTCTGCCCGTGCAGCATGCGGGTCTGCGCGAACGACAGGTAAAGGCGTTTCCTCGCGCGCGTGATCGCGACGTAGGCCAGGCGCCGCTCCTCCTCCAGGCCGTCCCTTTCCGCCACGCTCTGCTCATGCGGAAAGAGGCCCTCTTCCAATCCGGTCAGGAACACCGCCTCGAACTCCAGTCCCTTGGCCGAGTGCACCGTCATCATCTGCAGCGCGTCCTGTCCCTCGCCCGCCTGGTGCTCGCCCGCCTCGAGCGCGGCATGGGTGAGAAAGGCGGTCAGCGGGTCGGTTTCCTCGGCCGACTCGACCGCGCGCTCCTCCTCCGAGAACGCGGCGGCCGCGTTCACCAGCTCCTCGAGGTTCTCGATCCGGTCGGCGCCGTCGCGCTCGTTCTTGTAGTGCTCGATCAGGCCGCTGCGCGCCACCACGTGCTCGATCGCCTCGGGCAACGGCAGCTCGGCGGTTTCGCGCCGCAGGTCCTCGATCAGCGCGCGGAAGGCGCCCGCCTTGCCTTCGATCGCGGCGAATAGCGACGTCCCGTTCTTCTTCGCCGCATCCTGGATCTGCTCGAGCGTGCGCGCGCCGAGGCCGCGCGGCGGGAAGTTGAACACCCGCAGGAAGGCATTGTCGTCGTCGCTCGAAGCGACCAGGCGCAGGTAAGCGAGCGCGTGCTTCACCTCGGCGCGCTCGAAAAAGCGCAAGCCGCCGTAAACCCGATAGGCAATGCCGGCCGAGAACAGCGCGTGCTCGAGCACCCGCGACTGCGCGTTGGAACGATAGAGCACCGCCAGGTCCGCGCGCCGCGCGCCGTCGGCGACCAGCGCCTGCACCTCCTCGACGATCCAGCGCGCCTCGAGCGCGTCGGTCTCGGCCTCGAACACGCGCAGCGGCTCGCCTTCGCCCGCGGCGGTCCACAGGTTCTTGCCCAGCCGTTTGCGGTTGTTCGCGATCAGCGCGTTGGCCGCGTCGAGAATGTTTCCGTGCGAGCGGTAGTTCTGCTCCAGGCGGATCACCTTCTGCACCCTGAAGTCGCGCTCAAAGTCGGCCATGTTGCCGACGTTGGCGCCGCGGAAGGCGTAGATCGACTGGTCGTCGTCGCCGACCGCGAACACCGCGGCCTGGCGCCCGGCGAGCAGCTTGAGCCAGCGGTACTGCAGCTTGTTGGTGTCCTGAAACTCGTCCACCAGGATGTGGCGAAAGCGCGCCTGGTAGTGCTCGCGCAGCAGCTCGTTTCTCGCCAGCAGCTCGTAGCTGCGCAGCAGCAGCTCGGCGAAATCCACCACGCCCTCGCGCTGGCACTGCTCGTCGTAGGCCGCGTACAGGTCGGCGAAGCGGCGCGTGGTCTCGTCCGTCAAGGCAACGTCGCGCGCGCGCAAGCCTTCTTCCTTCCTCGCGTTGATGAAATACTGCACCTCGCGCGGCGGGAAGCGGTGCTCGTCCGCGTCGAGCGCCTTCACCAGCCGCTTGACCGCGCCGAGCTGGTCCTGCGAGTCGAGGATCTGGAACGTCTGCGGCAGGCCCGCGTCGCGGTGGTGCGCGCGCAACATGCGGTTGCACAAGCCGTGGAAGGTTCCGATCCACATTCCGCGCGGGTTCACCGGCAGCATCGCGCCAAGGCGCGTGAGCATCTCGCGCGCGGCCTTGTTGGTGAAGGTGACCGCGAGCACGCCGCCCGGGGTCACGCGCGCGTTCTTGATCAGCCAGGCGATGCGCGTGGTCAGCACGCGCGTCTTGCCGCTGCCCGCGCCGGCCAGGATCAGCGCGTGCTCGTCGCCGAGCGTAACCGCCGCGAGCTGTTCGGGATTGAGATGTTCGAGACGCAGCGACAAAGCACGCGCATTATAAGCCGCGCTACATCGAGACCTTCGGCTCGGCCACGCCCAGCTTGCCGCGCAGCCTGCCGGCGAGCGCCTCGGCCTCGGTGCGCGACGGCAGCTGGGTGATGCGCACGCGCGCGTAGAGGTCGAGCGCGTCGCCCTGCGTGAACGTGGTGGCGAGCGTCAGCTTCCACTTGCCGCCGCGCAGGGCGGATGCGGCGAAAAGCTATAATTCGCCGCTTGCCGCCAACAAAGTCAAAAATGCAGGAACGCTACGATCCGCAGAGCGTGGAACGCGAGGCCCAGGACTACTGGGAGCGCCGCGGCTCTTTCCGCGTCGTCGAGGATCGCGCGCGGCCCAAGTTCTACTGCCTGTCCATGTTCCCCTACCCCTCGGGAAAGCTGCACATGGGGCACGTCAGGAACTATACCATCGGCGACGTTCTCACCCGCCACTACCGCATGCGCGGCATGAATGTGCTGCAGCCGATGGGCTGGGACGCGTTCGGGCTGCCGGCCGAAAACGCCGCGATGGCGAACAAGGTTCCTCCCGCGAAGTGGACCTACGACAACATCGCGTACATGAAGAAGCAGTTGAAGAGCCTCGGCTTCGCGCTCGACTGGGAGCGCGAGCTCGCGACCTGCCGGCCGGACTACTACAAGTGGAACCAGTGGCTGTTCACGCGCCTGTTCAGGAAGGGCCTCGCGTACAAGAAGACCGGCGTGGTCAACTGGGACCCGGTCGACCAGACCGTGCTCGCCAACGAGCAGGTGATCGACGGCCGCGGCTGGCGCACCGGCGCGCCGGTTGAGAAGCGCGAGATCCCGATGTACTTCCTGCGCATCACGGCCTACGCCGAGGAACTGCTCGCCGCGCTCGACGGCCTGCCGGGCTGGCCCGAGCAGGTCAAGCTGATGCAGAAGAACTGGATCGGCCGTTCGGAGGGCGTGCGAGTCGGGTTCGAATACGAGCTCGAAGGCGAAAAGCGCGTGCTGTGGGTGTTCACCACCCGCGCCGACACCCTGATGGGCGCCACCTTCTGCGCCGTGGCGGCCGAACATCCCATCGCAGCTTTTGCTTCTAAGTCGAATCCACAGCTTGCAAAATTCGTTGAGGAATGCAAACAAGGCGCGGTGATGGAGGCCGACCTGGCGCAGCTCGAGAAGAAAGGCATGCCGACCTGCCTTAGCTGCACCCACCCGCTCTCGGGCGAGAAAATTCCGGTCTGGGTCGCGAACTACGTGCTGATGGGCTACGGCGAAGGCGCGGTGATGGCGGTGCCGGCGCACGACGAGCGCGACTACGCCTTCGCGCACAAATACGGCCTGCCGATCAAGCCGGTCATCCGCCACCCGCTCGGTGACGCGGTGCCCGAGCCCTGGCAGCCGCAGTACGCCGATTACGGCATCTGCATCAACTCCGGCAAGTACGACGGCCTGCTGTACGAGAAGGCAGTCGACGCCATCGCTGCCGACCTTAAAGCGAAGGACCTGGGCGAAAAGCAGGTGCAGTGGCGCCTGCGCGACTGGGGCATCTCGCGCCAGCGCTACTGGGGCTGTCCGATCCCGATCGTGCACTGCCCGGACTGCGGCGACGTGCCGGTGAACGACGAGGACCTGCCGGTCGCGCTGCCCGAGGACCTGGTGCCCGACGGCACGGGCAATCCGCTCAACAAGCTGCCCGCCTTCCTCGACACGAAATGCCCGTCCTGCGGCAAACCCGCCCGGCGCGAAACCGACACCATGGACACCTTCGTCGATTCGTCGTGGTACTTCGCGCGCTACGCCTGTCCCGACAACGAGCGCGCGATGGTGGACGAGCGTGCGCGCTACTGGATGCCGGTCGACCAGTACATCGGCGGCATCGAGCACGCGATCCTGCACCTGCTGTATTCGCGCTTCTTCATGCGCGCGATGCGCGACGAAAGCCTGCTCGGCGTGGACGAGCCGTTCACCAACCTGCTCACCCAGGGCATGGTGCTGGCCGAGACCTACTATCGCGAAACTCCGGCGGGCAGGCGCGAGTGGATCAATCCCTCCGATGTCGCGGTGAACCGCGACGCCAAGGGCAAGATCGTCTCGGCCAAACGCTCAAGTGACGGCGCCGAGGTGACGTTCGCCGGCGTGGGCACGATGTCGAAGTCGAAGAACAACGGGGTCGACCCACAGGCGCTGATCGAGAAATACGGCGCCGACACCGCGCGCTTCTTCATCATCTTCGCCTCGCCGCCGACCAACACCCTGGAATGGTCCGACGAGGGCGTCGAGGGCTCACACCGGTTCCTCAAGCGCCTGTGGGCCTACGGCGCGAAGTTCGACGCCGCGGCGCCCGTGCCGGCCGGCGCGGGCGCGGAGAAGGCGGCCCGCTTCGAGGTGCACTCGGTGCTCAGGCAGGCGAACTACGACCTCGCCAAGCACCAGTTCAACACCGTGGCCTCGGCCGCGATGAAGATCCTGAACGCGCTCGAGAAGCTTCCCGCGCGCACCCCGGCGGCGCACGAAGGGCTGTCGATCCTGCTGCGCCTGCTGTCGCCGATCACGCCGCACGTCTGCCACCACCTGTGGCGCTCACTCGGCTTCGGCGAGGACGTGATGCAGGCCGCCTGGCCCGAGCCCGACCCGGCTGCGCTGGAGCAGGACGAGATCGAGTATGTGGTCCAGGTCAACGGCAAGCTGCGCGGATCCGTGTGGGTGCCGGCGTCGTCGACCGAAGAACACGCGGCGGCCCTCGCCATTACCGCCGTGGAGAAGTTCATTGCGGGAAAACCGGTGCGAAAGCGTATCGTTGTTCCTGGCCGTCTCGTGAATATCGTCGTCTGATGCGTACACTGATCCTGCTCGCCGCTATTTCCCTCGCCGGCTGCGGCTTCCAGCTGCGCAGCGCGGCGAAGCTGCCGTTCGACACCGTGTACGTCGCCGCCGGCGGCGGCGGCATCGCGCTCGATCTCAAGCGCAACATCCAGGCCGGGACCGACGCCAAGGTGGTCGACGACGCGAAGAAGGCCGAAGCCTTGCTGCAGTTCACCCGCGAGGAGCGCCAGAAGGTGATCCTGTCGCTCACCGCGACAGGACGGGTGCGCGAATTCCAGCTGCGCTACATCGTCGGCTTCCGCGTGGTCGACAACAAGGGCGAGGTCTACGTGCCGCAGAGCACGATCGAGCTCACGCGCGACATCACCTTCAACGACGCCCAAGTGCTCGCCAAGGAGTCCGAGGAGCAGCTGCTGTACCGCGACATGCAGAACGACATGGTGCAGCAGATCATGCGCCGGCTCGCCGCCGCCCGGCGGCCAACCAAGGCCTGAGACCGGATGGCGCTGCGCGCCGAGCAACTGCAGGCGCAGCTCGCGAAATCGCTTGCCCCGCTTTACGTCGTGCACGGCGACGAGCCGCTGCTCGCACTCGAGGCGGCCGACGCGGTACGCACCGCGGCACGCAAGGCGGGCTTCCGCGAGCGCGAGGTGTACTTCGCCGAGCGCGGCTTCGACTGGAGCGAGCTGGTGCACGCGGGCGCGAGCCTCTCGCTGTTCGGCGACCGGAAAATCGTCGAGCTCAGGATCCCCACCGGCAAGCCGGGCCCGCAGGGCGCGGAGGCGATCGGCACGTACTGCGCGCGCGCAGGCGCCGACATCCTGACGTTGGTCTCGCTGCCGCGGCTGGACCGCGCGGGGCAGTCCTCGGCCTGGTTCAGCGCGCTCAGCGCGGCGGGCATGATAGTGGACGTGTTCCCGGTCGAGCGCGCGCGCCTGCCGGCATGGATCGGCGAGCGCCTCGCGCGCCAGGGCCAGCGCGCGCCGCGCGAGGTGCTCGAGTTCGTCGCCGACCGCGTCGAGGGCAACCTGCTCGCTGCGTTCCAGGAGGTGCAGAAGCTCGCCCTGCTCGCGCCCGAGGGCGAGCTCGCGCTGGACGACGTGCGCCAAGCGGTGGCCAACGTCGCGCGCTACGACGCCTACGACGCCTCGGCCGCGCTACTCGCAGGCGACACCGCGCGCTACGTGCGGGTGATCGAGGGGCTGCGCGGCGAGGGCGAGGCGCCGACCTTCGTGCTGTGGGCGATCGCCGAGGACCTGCGCGCGCTCGCGCGCGTGCAATCCGGCACGGCCGAGGGCCGGCCGCTCGAGGCGCTGCTGCGCGAGAACCGGGTCTGGGGACCGCGCCAGGCCCTGGCCAAGTCCGCCATGCGCCGACTTCCGGCCGCCGCGATCGAGCGCGCGCTGGCGCAGGCGGCGTTGATCGACCGTGCGATCAAGGGCGTAGCCCGGCTCGAGGCGTGGGATGAGTTCCTCAAGCTGGGGTTAAAATTGGCCCATGGATCAGAAGCTTGACGGCAGGACGGTCGACGTCCGCCAATACGTGCAGGAGCTCGGCCAGGCGGCGCGCGCCGCCTCGCGCGAGCTCGCGCGCGCCGCGACCGAGACCAAGAACCGGGCGCTCGCCGCCATGGCGGCGGAGATTCGCAACGGCGCCGCGAGCCTGCTCGAAGCCAACCGGGCCGACGCCGAGCAGGCGCAGCGCGACGGCCGCGACGCGGCCTTCGTCGACCGCCTGAGCCTGACCCGCGCTTCGGTCGAGCAGATGGCCGAGGGCATCGAGCAGGTCGCGGCGCTGCCGGATCCGGTGGGCGAGATCAGCGACCTGGTCACGCGCCCGAGCGGCATCCAGGTCGGGCGCATGCGCGTTCCGCTGGGCGTGATCGGCATCATCTACGAGTCGCGCCCGAACGTCACCGCCGACGCGGCGGCGCTGTGCGTCAAGGCGGGCAACGCCTGCATCCTGCGCGGCGGATCTGAAGCGCTGCATTCCAACCAGGCGATCGCCGCCTGCGTGCGCGCGGGCCTGAAGTCCGCCGGGCTGCCCGAGGCCGCGGTGCAGGTGGTGCGGATCGCCGATCGCGCCGCGGTCGGCGAACTGATCACCATGACGGAATACGTCGACATCATCGTGCCGCGCGGCGGCAAGGAGCTGATCGCGCGCCTGACGCGCGAATCGCGCGTGCCGATGATCAAGCACCTCGACGGCGTGTGCCACGTCTACGTCGACGACCGCGCCGACCCGGACATGGCGGTGCGCATCGTCGACAACGCCAAGACCCAGCGCTACGGCACCTGCAACACCATGGAGACCCTGCTGGTGGCCGAAGGCATCGCGCCGAAAGTCCTGCCTCGGATCGCCGAGATCTTCCGTGCCAAGTCGGTCGAGATGCGCGGCGACGAGGCCACCCGCCGCCTGGTGCCGGATGTCACGCCCGCGAGCGAGCAGGACTACTACACCGAGTGGCTCGCCCCGGTGGCGTCGATCCGGGTGGTGCGCGACATCGACCAGGCCATGGCGCACATCGCGAAGTACGGCTCGCAGCACACCGACGCGATCGTCACCGACGACCGGGCGCGCGCCGAGCGCTTCCTGCGCGAAGTCGATTCGAGCTCGGTCATGGTCAACGCCTCGACCCGCTTCGCCGACGGCTACGAGTTCGGCCTCGGCGCCGAAATCGGCATTTCCACCGACAAGCTGCACGCCCGCGGCCCGGTCGGGCTGGAGGGCCTCACCACCCGGAAGTTCGTCGTAATGGGGCACGGCGAAGTGCGTCAGTGACAGCGCCGATCGGCATCTTCGGCGGCACTTTCGACCCGGTCCATAACGCCCACCTGCGCATCGCGCGGCTGGCGCTCGACGCGCTCGGCCTCGCGCGCCTGCTGTGGATCCCGACCGGCGCGCCGCGCTACCGCGCCGCGCCGGTGGCCGCCGCGGCGCACCGGCTGGCGATGCTCGAGCTCGCCCTCGCGGGCGAGCCGCGCTGCGCGATCGACGCGCGCGAGCTGCGGCCGCAGGCCTCGGGCTATACGGTGGACACGCTCGCCGCGCTCAGGGCCGAGCTCGGACCCGACGCGCCGCTCGTGCTGCTGATCGGCGGCGACCAGTACGAGAAGCTCGCCGGCTGGCACCGCTGGCGCGAGCTGTTCGGGCTCGCGCGCATCGCGCTGGTCGCCCGCCCCGGCTGGGCGCCCGAAGCGGGCGCCGAGGTGCGCGCCGCCGGGCCGGTGCTGCGCGTCGAAATGGCGCCGCTCGACGTCTCCTCGACCGAGATCCGCGCCCGCATCGCGCGCGGCGAGGACGTATCGGGTATGCTGCCGGCCCCCGTGCTCGACTACATCTCAACGCACCGACTGTATCGCTGATGGATATTCGAAGGAAGCAGCGCACCGTGGTGGACGCGCTGGAAGACATCAAGGCGCGCGACATCGTGGTGTTCAACACCGCGCGCCTGCCGTCCATGTTCGAGCGCGTGGTCATCGCCAGCGGCGACTCGACGCGCCAGGTCAAGGCGCTCGCCGACCACGTGCAGGAAAAGATCCGCGAGTTGGGCGGACGCGTCTACGGCGTCGAGGGCGAAGCCAACGCCGAGTGGGTGCTGGTCGATCTGGGCGACGTCGTGGTGCACCTGATGCACCCGACGGTGCGCAGCTACTACAACCTGGAGGAAATCTGGGGCGGAAAGGCAGTGCGGCTCAAGCAGGCCGCGGCCGTGCGTGCGCGTGGCAAGACTGCTCATCGTCGCCGTAGCCGCTAAGGCGCCGGGCTGGGCGCAGGCGGCCTGCGCCGAATACCTCAAGCGCATGCCGCGCGGCTTCGAAACCGCGCTCGAAACGGTCAGGCCGGAGCCGCGCAGCTCGGGCAAGCCGCTCGAGCGCCTGCTGGCGCTGGAGGCCGCGCGCATCCGCGAGCGGCTGCCGCGCGGCGCACGGCTGGTGGCGCTCGATGAGCGCGGGCGCGAGCTGAACACCGCGCAGTTCGCAGCGCAATTGCGGCGCTGGCTGGACGATGGCCCGCCGACCGCGTTCGCGATCGGCGGGCCGGACGGGCTCGACCCCACCCTCAGGCGCGAGGCAGCGCTCGAGCTGCGCCTGTCGGCACTCACCCTGCCGCACGCACTGGCGCAGGTCCTGCTTTGCGAACAGCTCTACCGCGCCGCCTCCCTGCTCGGTGGACACCCCTACCACCGGGCATAGCCGGCGCCGCGCTCTGCTACACTTCGCGGACCCCTCCGGACGGTGCCGCCGTGCTCGCTTCGCTCGATCGCAGCCTGTACCTCGCTTCGCGCAGTCCGCGCCGGCGCGAGCTGCTGGCGCAGATCGGGGTGCGCTTTCACCTGCTGATGTTCCGCGCGCGACCGGACGGCGACGAGGTGAGCGAAGAGGTGCTCGAAGGCGAGTCGCCGCGCGCCTACGTCGAGCGCGTCGCGATGGCGAAGGCCGAATTGGGCTGGAAGCGGCTGATGCAGCGCAACCTGCCGCGGGCGCCGGTGCTCGCCGCCGACACCACCGTCGCCCTCGAGGGGCGCATCTTCGGCAAGCCCGCCGACCGGGCCGACGCCGCGCGCATGCTGACCGAGCTGTCGGGCCGCGAGCACGAGGTGCTTTCCGCCGTGGTGCTGAAGTACGACGAGCGCACCGAAGCCGAGCTCTCGCGCACGGTGGTGCAGTTCCGCGCCATTGGCGAAGACGAGATCCGCCAGTACGTCGCCACCGGCGAGGCCGACGACAAGGCCGGCGCGTACGCGATCCAGGGCCGTGCCGCGCAGTTCGTCGCCGCCATCCGCGGCAGCTATTCCGGAGTCGTGGGGCTGCCACTTTACGAGACGGCGCAGGTGATCGAGCGGATGGGTACGACGCGTGAGCGAAGAAGTCCTTATTAACATCACGCCGCAGGAAACGCGCGTCGCGGTGCTCGATGTGGGTGTGGTGCAGGAGCTTCTCGTCGAGCGCACCGCGAGCCGCGGCCTGGTGGGCAACATCTACATGGGGCGCGTTGCGCGGGTGCTGCCGGGGATGCAGTCCGCCTTCGTCGAGATCGGGCTGGAGCGCGCGGCGTTCCTGCACGTGGCGGACATCTTCGAGCACCGCCGGCAGGCCGGCACCGAAGGCGCCGAGCCCACCAGGGCGATCGAGCAGATCCTCTCGGAGGGCCAGCCGCTGCTGGTGCAGGTGGCCAAGGACCCGATCGGCACCAAGGGCTCGCGGCTCACCACCCAGATCTCGATCGCCGGACGCATGCTGGTGTACCTGCCGCAGGACCCGCACATCGGCATCTCGCAGCGCATTGAGAGCGAGAACGGCCGCCAGCTGCTGCGCGACAAGGTCAAGGAACTGCTGCCGCCGGACGAGAAGGGAGGCTTCATCATCCGCACCCTGGCCGAGGCCGCCGACGCGGGCGAGCTCGCCGCCGACATCGACTACCTGCGCCACCTGTGGCGCGACCTGCGCCAGCGCTCGCTCGGCGCGCAGCCGCCGCAGCTGCTATACCAGGACCTCTCGCTCGCGCAGCGCGTGCTGCGCGACATGGCCTCCGAGGCCACCAAGCGCCTGGTGATCGATTCGCGCGAGAACTTCCAGAAGCTCGCCGCCTTCGCCGAGGCCTATATGCCCAAGCTGCGCGCCAAGCTGGAGCACTACACGGGCGCGCGGCCGCTGTTCGACCTACACAACGTCGAGCCCGAGATCGAAAAGGCGCTCTCGCGCCGGGTCGAGCTCAAGTCGGGTGGCTACCTGATCATCGACCAGACCGAGGCGATGACCACAATCGACGTCAACACCGGCGGCTTCGTCGGCCAGCGCAACTTCGACGACACCATCTTCAAGACCAACCTCGAGGCAGCGCAGACAATCGCGCGCCAGCTGCGGCTGCGCAACCTGGGCGGCATCATCATCATCGACTTCATCGACATGGAGAGCGAGGAGCATCGCGCGGCCGTGCTGGCGGAGTTCAACAGGGCGCTCGCGCGCGACCGCACCAGGATGACGGTGAACGGCTTTACCGCCCTGGGACTGGTGGAGATGACGCGCAAGAGGACCCGCGAGTCGCTCGCGCACGTGCTGTGCGAGCCCTGCCCGACCTGCGGCGGGCGCGGCGAAGTCAGGACCGCGCGCACCATGTGCTACGAGATCCTGCGCGAGATCCTGCGCGAGGCGCGCGCCTTCAACGCGCGCGAATACCGTGTCCTCGCCTCGCAGAAGGTGAGCGACCTGTTCCTGGAGGACGAATCGGCGTCGCTCGCGATGCTGTCGGACTTCATCGGCAAGCCGATCTCGATGCAGGTCGAAACGAGCTACACCCAGGAGCAGTTCGACATCGTGCTGATGTGATTGTCCGGAGCTCAAGAAACATGAACGACATCGTGTTCCAGTCGGCTAAGAAGCTCGCCCGCCTGATCCGCGCCCGCAAGCTGTCGGCTGCCGAGGTCATGAAGGCGCACATCGCGCAGATCGAGCGCGTGAACTCGAAAGTGAACGCGATCGTCACCTTCCTGCCCGAGCAGGCGCTCAAGCAGGCCAGGGCGCTGGACCGCAAGGGCGCGCGCGCGGGCCCGCTGGCCGGCTTGCCGATCGCGTACAAGGACCTGGTCGCCACCAAGGGCATCCGCACCACCTTCGGCTCCCCGATCTACGCCGCCAACGTGCCGAGCGAGGACCACGTGCTGGTCGAGCGGCTGAAGGCCGCGGGGGCGATCACGCTGGGCAAGACCAACACGCCCGAATTCGGCGCCGGCAGCCAGACCTTCAACAAGGTCTTCGGCGCCACGCTCAACCCCTACGACCTCGACAAGACCTGCGGCGGCTCCTCGGGCGGCGCGGCGGCGGCGGTCGCGTGCGGCATGCTGCCGTTCGCCGACGGCTCGGACCTCGGCGGCTCGCTCAGGAACCCGGGCAATTTCTGCAACGTGGTGGGCTTCCGGCCCACGCCGGGGCGCACGCCGAACTATCCAGCCACCGACGCCTGGGGAACGCTGCCGGTCCTCGGCCCGATCGCGCGCACGGTAGAGGACGTCGCGTTCCTCTTCTCGGCGATGTCCGGTCCTGACATCCGCTCACCGATCAGCATGACCGAGCCGGGCACCGTGTTCTCGCGCCCCCTCGCGCGCGACTTCAGGAAGGTGCGCGTCGCCTGGTCGAAGGACCTGGGTGGCCTGCCGGTGGACCCGCGGGTGACGGGGGTCCTCGAAGCGCAACGCAAGGTTTTCGAGTCGCTCGGCTGCATTGTCGAGCAAACCGAGCCGGACCTCGCGGGCGCTGACGAGGCGTTCCAGGTTCTGCGCGCCCTCAGCTTCGCCCAGCGTTACGCGCCGTTGCTGGAACAGCACCGCGACAAGATGAAGGACACGGTGATCTGGAACATCGAGCAGGGGCTCAAGCTCGACGGCCCGCGCATCGCGCGCGCGATGGCGCTGCGCTCGGACATCTACCGACGCATGCGCGAATTCATGCAGCGCTACGAGTTCCTGCTGCTGCCGGTGAACCAGGTGCCGCCCTTTCCGGCGTCGCAGCCCTACGTCGACACGATCAACGGCGTCAAGCTCGCCAGCTACATCGATTGGATGAAGACCTGCTGGTACATCACCGTCACCAGCCACCCGGCAATCTCGGTCCCGGCCGGGTTCACCGGCGACGAGCCGGGGCTGCCGGTCGGGCTGCAGATCGTCGGGCGCTACCGCGACGACTTCGGCGTGCTGCAGCTGGCGCACGCCTTCGAGCAGGAAACCCGGGTCGCCAAGCGCCGCCCGCCGCTCGCGGCCTGAACGGCCGCTACTTCTGCTTCGGGATGCGCCCGAGCAGGTAGAACTCGTCGTTCGGCCGCATGTCGGTCAGGTTGGCCATGCGGTTCGAGAGCGCGAAGAAGGCCGCGATCGCGCCGATGTCCCAGATATCCTCGTCCGAGAAGCCGTGCGCGCGCAGGGCCTCGAAGTCGCCCTCGCCGACCGTCTGCGCCTCGAGCGAGGTCTTGAGCGCGAAATCGAGCATTGCCTTCTGGCGTGGCGTGATGTCGGCCTTGCGGTAGTTGATCGCCACCTGGTCGGCCACGAGCGGGCTCTTGGCCCGGATCCTCAGGATCGCGCCGTGCGCGACCACGCAGTACTGGCACTGGTTCGCGCCCGAGGTGGCGACCACAATCATCTCGCGCTCGGCCTTGGTGAGGCCCCCGTCCTTCTCCATCAACGCATCGTGGTAGGCGAAGAAGGCGCGGAACTCCGCCGGCCGGTGCGCCAGCGCGAGGAACACGTTCGGCACGAAGCCCGACTTCTCCTGCACCTCGAGGATGCGGGTGCGCACGTCCTCGGGCATCTGGGTCAGCTCGGGAACGGGGAAGCGGCTGATCGGCTTATCGCTCATGCCTCGTGCAAAGAAGCCTGAAGGAATTCTGGCGCGCCCGGCGGGAGTCGAACCCACGACCTTCGGCTTCGGAGACCGACACTCTATCCAGCTGAGCTACGGGCGCCCGGGGAGGCGCGAAGGATAGCCCTTTTCGCCCCTCCAGTCCACGCGCGCCCGGCGGGTTCCGCGCGCGCGGAGATTCACGCTAAAATCGTCTTTTTACACACTCCCCGGCAGGACGCGCGAATGAGCGAGCACGACGAGCATTCCTCCTTCATCAAGACACCGAAACAGCTGATCATCGTCGTGCTGCTTTCGTTCCTGGTGCCGATCCTCGGCATCGTGCTGCTGGTGCAGCTGGTCATCGACCGCCCGACCGCGGACCCCTCGGCCCTGACGCCCGAGTCGGTCGCGGCGCGCATCCACCCCGTGGGCCGCGTCGTGTTCGCCGATTCCCCGGAGGCGGCCAGGGAAGGCGCCGCGCCGAGCGCGCCCGCGCCCGCCGCGGTGGCGCAGTCCGGGCCGCCCGACGGCAAGAAGATCTTCGAGGGCACCTGCATCGCCTGCCACGGCACGGGCGTGGCGGGCGCGCCGAAGTTCGGCGACAAGGCCGCCTGGGCGCCGCGGATCGCGACCGGCATGGACACGCTGCTCAACGTGGCGCTGCACGGCAAGGGCGCGATGCCGCCCAAGGGCGGCAACGCCGCCCTGTCGGAGGCAGATATCCGCGCCACGATCGAGTACATGGTGTCGCACAGCAAGTAACGCGGGGCGAGCGGGCGCGCAGCCCCCGTCGCGAGCGATGCAATTCCTCTTCATCATCGACCCGCTCCCCGAGCTCAAGGCCTACAAGGACACGACGGTCACGATGATGCGCGCCGCGCAGGCGCGCGGTCACGGCGTGTCCGTTTGCGCGCAGCCGGGCATCGCCTGGCGCGCCGGCGGGGTCAGCGCCGAGACGACGCAACTCACATTGACCGACAACGACGAGGACTGGTACCGCGCCGACGGCCACGCGCGGCGGCGCCTGGCCGAGTTCGACGCGGTGCTGATGCGCAAGGACCCGCCGTTCGACCTCGAGTACGTGACCAGCACCTGGCTCCTGTCGGCGGCCGAGCGCGAAGGCGCGCGCGTGTTCAATTCGCCCGCAGCGATCCGCGACCACAACGAGAAGATCGCGATAACCGAATTCCCGCAGTTCGTCGCGCCGACGCTGGTGACACGCGACCCGCGCCAGATTCACGCCTTCATCGACGAGCAGCAGGACGTGGTCGTCAAGCGGCTCGACACGATGGGCGGCGAGAACATCTTCCGCGTGCGCGACGGCGACCCGAACCGCAACGTGATCGTCGAGATCATGGCGCAGGGCGGAGCGCGCAGCGTGATGGCGCAGCGCTACATCCCCGAGATCGTGGACGGCGACAAGCGGGTGATCATGATCGATGGCGAGGTTGTGCCCTACTGCCTGGCGCGCATTCCGAAGGCCGGCGAGTCGCGCGGCAACCTCGCGGCCGGCGCGCGCGGCGAGGCGCGCAAGCTGACCGCGCGCGACCGCGAGATCGCCGAGGCGCTCGGCCCCGCGCTCGCGGCGCGCGGGCTGCTGTTCGTCGGCCTGGACGTAATTGGAGACTGGATCACCGAGGTCAACGTGACCAGCCCGACGTGCTTTCGCGAGATCCTGGACCAGACCGGCTTCGACGTCCCGGGAATGTACGTCGAAGCGCTGCAGAAGAAGCTCCGCACTTGATCGGCATCCTCATCATCTCGCACGGCGCGCTCGGCGAGTCGCTCATCCACGCCGCGAGCCACGTCCTGGGCAAGCGGCCGCTGCGCGTGCGCCAGGTCGGCGTTACGGTGCACGACGACCCGGAGGCGATCCTGCCGCTCGCGCGCGAGTTCGTGCGCGAGCTCGACGGCGGCGACGGCGTGCTGGTGCTGACCGACATCTACGGCGCCACGCCCGGCAACATCGCCATGCGCCTGCTCGAGATGGGGCGCGTCGAGGGCATCTCGGGCGTCAACCTGCCGATGCTGATCCGCGCCCTCACCTACCGCGACGAGCCGCTCGCCGCCGTGGTGGAGAAGGCGCGCTCGGGAGGCGTGGACGGCGTGCTGCACATGAATTCCGACTGCGGCAATGCCGAGCGTTGAGGCGACCATCGTCAACAAGCTCGGCCTGCACGCCCGCGCCTCGGCCAAGCTGACGCAGCTCGCCAGCGGCTTCGAGAGCGAAATCCACGTCACGCGCAACGGCCGGCGGGTCAACGCCAAGAGCATCATGGGCGTGATGATGCTGGCCGCCGGCAAGGGCAGCTCGGTCCGCATCGAAGCCGACGGCGAGGACGCCGAGGACGCGCTTGCCGCGATCGGCGCGCTGATCGCGGACAAGTTCGGGGAAGGCGAGTGAACTTCGTCCTGCACGGATCGAGCGTATCCGGCGGCATCACCATCGGTCACGCACACCTGGTGTCGACGGCGCGGCTGGAAGTCGCGCACTACCAGATCCCGGAAGAGTCGGTCGAGGCCGAGATCGCCAGGTTCGACGCCGCGATCGCGCTCGCGACCGAAGGGCTCGCCGCGCTCGGCTCGCACGTCCCGGTCGACGCGCCGGCCGAGTTCGCGGCTTTCCTCAACCTGCACCGCATGATTCTCGACGACTCCTCCCTGTCGCACGCGCCGCGCGCGTTGATCCGCGAGCAGCGCTGCAACGCGGAGTGGGCGCTGGTGCAGCAGATGGACAAGCTGGTGGCGCAGTTCGAGGAGATCGAGGACCCCTACCTGCGCGAGCGCAAGGCCGACATCGGGCAGGTGGTGGAGCGGGTGCTGAACGCCCTGATCGGCGGGCAGACCCTCGCCGAGCCGCACGCCTCCGACGAGAAGAACCTGATCGTGGTGGCGCACGACCTGTCCCCGGCCGACATGCTTTTGTTCAAGGGACACCATTTCGGCGGCTTCGTCACCGACGTCGGCGGCGTGACCTCTCACACCGCGATCCTGGCACGCAGCCTGAGCATCCCGGCGATCGTCGGCCTGCACCAAGCGCGCCAGACGATCCGCGAGAACGAGCTGCTGATCGTCGACGGGGTGCAGGGCGTGGTGGTGGTGGACCCCGACCCGGTCGTCCTGGCCGAGTACCAGCTGCGCCAATCCCAGCTCGAGCTCGAGCGCAGGAAGCTGCAGCGCCTGAAGTCGACGCCCGCGGCGACACTCGACGCCGTGGCGGTGGAGCTTTTCGCGAATATCGAGCTGCCGCAGGACGTGCCCCAGGCGCTCGCCGCGGGCGCCGAAGGCATCGGCCTGTTCCGCAGCGAGTTCCTGTTCATGAACCGCAAAGACCTGCCCACCGAGGACGAGCAGTTCGAGGCCTACCGCGAGGTCGCCCGGGCGATGAACGGGCGTGTGGTGGTGCTGCGCACGCTGGACATCGGCGCCGACAAGACCTTGTCGGGCAACGGCGCGGTACGGCCGAACCCCGCCATGGGCCTGCGCGCGATCCGTTTCTGCCTGTCCGAGCCCCAGATGTTCCTCGTCCAGCTGCGCGCCATCCTGCGCGCCTCGGACTTCGGCAGGGTGAGGATCCTCTTGCCGATGGTGGCGCACGCGCAGGAGATCGAGCAGGCGCTGGCGCTGCTCAAGCAGGCCAAGCAGCAGCTGGACGAGAAGGGCGAGCCCTACGACCACTCGATCGAGGTCGGCGGCATGATCGAGATTCCGGCGGCGGCGCTCGCGCTGCCGATGTTCATACGGCGGCTGAATTTCCTCTCTATCGGCACGAACGACCTGATCCAGTACACGCTGGCGATCGACCGCACCGACGACGCGGTGGCGCACCTCTACGACCCGCTGCACCCCGCGGTGCTTCATCTCGTCTCGCACAGCATCCGCACCGCGACCCGAGCCGGCGTGCCGATCGCGGTCTGCGGCGAAATGGCCGGGGACCTGCAGCTCACGCGCCTGCTGCTCGGCATCGGGCTGCGCAACTTCTCGATGCACCCGGCGCAGCTGCTCGCGATCAAGGAACGCATCCTGCGTACTAACCTGAACGAGGTGCGGCCGTTGGCGCAGCGCGTGCTGCGCAGCGCCGATCCGCGCCGCACGCGCGAGCTGCTGGCCAGACTGAACGCATAACCCCCGTGCCCGGACCGCTGTATGGCGTGAAGATCCTCGACCTCACCACGGTCGTGATGGGGCCGTACGCGACGCAGATCCTGGCCGACCTGGGAGCGGACGTGATCAAGGTCGAGCCGCCCGAGGGCGACGTGATGCGCTTCGCCTGGCCCGCGCGCCACGCCGGCATGGGGCACATCTTCCTGCACGCGAACCGCAACAAGCGCGCTATCGCGCTTGATCTGAAGCAGGCCGCCGCGCGCGAAGCCCTGCTCGCGCTGGCAAAGGACGCGGACGTGCTGGTGTACAACATCCGGCCGCAGGCCATGGCGCGCCTGAAGCTCGCCTACGAGGACCTGCGCGCCGTCAATCCGCGCATCATCTACGTCGGCGGATTCGGCTACAGCCAGCGCGGCCCCTACGCCGCCAAGGCAGCCTACGACGACCTGATCCAGGGCGCGGCGGGGATCCCCTGGCTGCTGAAGAAGCAGGGTGCCGACGTGCCGCGCTACGCGCCGGTAATCATCGCCGACCGCACCGTCGGCCTGCATATCGCCAACGCGGTGTGCGCGGCGCTCTACGCGCGCGAGAAGACCGGCAAGGGGCAGCGCGTCGACGTGCCGATGTTCGAGAGCCTGCTGCAGACCGTGCTCGGCGAGCACCTCGGCGGGCACAGCTTCGAGCCGCCCGCCGGCGAGCCCGGCTACGCCAGGATGCTCGCGCGCGACCGGCGCCCGTTCCAGACCGCGGACGGCTACGTCTGTGCGCTGATCTACAACGACAAGCAGTGGAGGGCGTTCTTCGCCCTGATCGGAAAGCCCGAGCTGATGCAGTCGGACAAGTTCCGCGACCAGGAAGCGCGCAGCAGGAACTACGACGACGCCTATGCACTTGTGGACGCGGAGATGAGAAAGCGCGGCACCGAGGAATGGATCGAGGCGCTCGAGGCGGCCGACATTCCGGTGCAGCGCATGAACAGCCTGACCGATATCATCGCCGACCCGCACCTCGCGGCGATCGGCTACTTGCGCGAGATCGAGCACCCGAGTGAGGGCCGCATCCGCTCGATGGCGGTGCCCTCGGAGTGGTCGGAGACCATGCCCGAATACCGCCTGCACGCGCCGCGCCACGGCGAGCACACGCGCGAGCTGCTGGCCGAGGCAGGGCTGGACGCGAGCGCGATCGAGGCGCTGCTCGCCAACGGCGGCGCCAAAGCAGCCGATTGAGCGAGGCCGCGGCTCGGCTATAATCCCGCATCGGCGCCGATTTGATGTTCAGATTGCGGGCGCCTAACAAATCCCGCTAAAGAGACGGCCTTGAACGCAGCTCACGATCCCTCTTCCGTTGGCGCAGTCGTGGCGCAGAAAGCGCGCTTCGACGCGCCGCTCAAGCTGCGCAGCGGCACCGAGCTGCCCGGCTTCGAGCTGGCCTACGAGGCCTACGGCGAGCTCAACGCCGCACGATCGAACGCGGTGCTGGTGTGCCACGCGCTGAACGCCTCGCACCATGTCGCCGGCACCTACGCCGGGCGCGAGGACGAGGTCGGCTGGTGGGACAATCTTGTGGGCCCGGGCAAACCGCTCGACACGCGCCGCTTTTTCGTCGTCGGCGTGAACAACCTGGGCGGCTGCCACGGTTCGACCGGGCCGATGAGCCCGAACCCGGCAACCGGCAAGCCCTGGGGCGGCGATTTCCCGGTGGTCACGGTCGAGGACTGGGTCGAGTCCCAGGCGCGGCTGGCCGATCGCCTGGGCATCGAGCGCTTCGCCGCCGTCATGGGCGGAAGCCTCGGCGCGATGCAGGCGCTGCAGTGGACGCTGTCCTATCCGGAGCGCATCCGGCACTCGCTTGTCATCGCGGCCACGGCCAGGCTCTCGGCGCAGAACATCGCCTTCAACGAAGTCGCGCGCCAGGCGATCACCACCGATCCCGACTTCAACGGCGGCCACTACTACGACAAGGGCGTGGTGCCGGTACGGGGGCTGCGCATCGCGCGCATGATCGGCCACATCACCTACCTCTCGGACGAGGCGATGATGGGCAAGTTCGGCCGTCAGCTGCGGCGCGCGGCCCTGGGATTCGATTTCGACATCGACTTCGAGGTCGAAAGCTACCTGCGCTACCAGGGAGACAAGTTCTCGAGCTACTTCGACGCCAACACCTACCTGCGCATCACCAAGGCGCTGGACTACTTCGACCCGGCGGCGGACTTCGACGGCGACCTCTCGGCCGCGGTGGCACGCGCCAAGGCGGCGTTCCTGGTGGTTTCGTTCAAGTCGGATTGGCGTTTCGCGCCGGCGCGCTCGCGCGAGCTGGTGAAGGCGCTGCTCGATGCGCGCAAGATCGTGTCCTACCTAGAGATCGACGCGCCCGGGGGGCACGACGCCTTCCTGATGGACGACGCGCGCTATTTCGGGGCGCTGCGCGCCTACTTCGGGAACATCGAGCTGTGACCTCGTCCGAGCAGGCGCTGCTCGCCGCGCGCCCCGATTTCGCCGCCGTGGCGCGCTGGGTCTCGCAGCGCGCGCGCGTGCTCGACCTGGGCTGCGGCGACGGCGCGCTGCTGAGGTACCTGTGGGAAGCGCGCGAGGCGCCCGGCTACGGGGTCGAGATCGACGACGCGGAGGTGGTCGCTTGCGTGAGGAACGACATCAACGTGCTGCAGCTCGACCTCGAGAGCGGCCTGTCGCTGTTCCGCGACGGCTCGTTCGACACCGTGATCCTGTCCGAGACGCTGCAGACGATCCGCCGCATCGAGCAACTCATGCGCGAGATGCTGCGCGTGGGGCGCGAGGCGATCGTGTCGTTCCCCAACTTCGGCCACTGGTCGGCGCGCATGCAAGTCCTGCTCGGGCGCATGCCGGTATCCGAGGAGCTGCCCTACGAGTGGTACAACACGCCGAACGTGCACCTGTGCACCACCACCGACTTCGAGGACCTTTGCCGCAAGCTCGGCATCCTGATCCGCGAGCGGGTGGCGCTGCACCAGGGGCGCCAGATAAGCTTCCTGCCCAACCTGCTCGGCAGCATCGCGGTGTACCGCTGTGCAATGGTCTAGCTGTCCGCGCCCCGCGCGCGCACCGCTCGAAGGGCGCTACTGCCGCCTCGCGCCGCTCGAGGCGCGGCGCCACGGCGAGCAGCTGTTCGAGGCCTCCATGGCCCCCGGCGCCGAGGAGCGGTTCCGCTACCTGTTCGAGGCGCCGCAACCGCGTCAGGAATTCGAGGGCTGGCTCGCGCGCTCGGCGGCGTCCGAGGACCCGCTTTACTTCGCGGTGATCGACTCGGCGAGCGCGCGCTGCGAGGGGCGCCAGGCCCTGATGCGCATCGTGCCAGAACACGGCGTGATCGAAATCGGCAGCATCCTGTGGGGCCCGGCGATCGCGCGCACCCGCGTCGCGACCGAGGCGCTGTTCCTGTTCGCGCGCCACGCGTTCGACGACCTCGGCTACCGTCGCTTCGAGTGGAAGTGCGACGCGCTGAACGAGCCCTCGCGCCGCGCCGCGGCGCGATTCGGCTTCACCTTCGAAGGCATCTTTCGCCAGCACATGATGGTCAAGGGCGAGAGCCGCGACACCGCGTGGTTCTCGATCATCGACAAGGAATGGCCTGCGCTCAGGCAGGTTTTCGAGCGCTGGCTCGACCCGGCGAACTTCGACCACAAGGGCAGGCAGAAAAGGCGCATGGTCGACTGCCGCCAGGGCGCGTGAGGCGGATCCACGCGGCACATTCTGGCGTCAGTCGCGCGGCGCCGTGTCGATGGCCTCGATGCGGTGCCGCTGCCAGACCAGCATCGCGACCCCCGGCAGCGCGACAAGGAAGGTGAACAGGAAGAACTCCGGCCAGCCGAAGATCTTCGCCATCTCGCCCGCGGCCGGGCCGACGTAGACCCGCCCGAGCGCCGCAAGCGCCGAGAGCAGCGCGTACTGGGTGGCCGAGTGGCGCCGGTCGCACATGGCCATCAGCAGCGCGACGAAGGCCGCCGTGCCCATGCCACCGCACAGATTTTCCGCCGCCACCGCAGCGATCATCAGCAGGTAGCTCTTGCCGGCCATTGCAAGCGCCATATAGCCGAGGTTGGTAACCGCCTGCAGCACGCCGAACAGCAGCAGCGCCCGGTAGAGCCGCAGGCGGGCCATCAGCGCGCCGCCGGCGAGCGCGCCGAGGATAGTCGCGCCGATGCCGAGCCACTTGTTCACCAGTCCGACCTCAGTGAGCGAGAACCCGGGCCCGCGCAGCAGGAAGGCGGTCGACAGGCTGCCGGCAAAGGCGTCGCCGAGCTTGTACAGGACAATGAGCACGAGCAGCAGCCAGGCGCCGTCGCGAGTGAAGAACTCCGCCAGCGGCTCGCGCACCGCCTGCTCGAGCGTGTGCGGCGCGCGCGGAGGGGTCTCGGGCTCCTCGGCTGCCCACACCGTGGCGACGCCGACCAGCATCAGCGCCGCCATCAGCCAGTAAGTGCCGGTCCAGCCGAGCCAGCCGTCGGCCAGGATCAGCGCCAGGCCGCCCGAAACCAGCATCGCGATGCGGTAGCCGAACACCGACACCGCAGCGCCGGCGCCACGCTCCTCGGCGCCAAGGATGTCGGTGCGATAGGCATCGAACACGATGTCCTGCGACGCGGACAGAAACGCGACCGCGAGCGCGACACCGGCGAGCAGCCAGGGCGAGTCCCGCGGCGAGAGCGCTCCCATCCAGGCGATCGCGCCGAGCAGCGCGAGCTGCGTTACCACCAGCCAGCCGCGCCGCCTGCCGAGCAGCGGGATGCTGTAGCGGTCCATCAGCGGCGCCCAGATGAACTTGTAGGTGTAGGGCTGGCCAACCAGCGCGAACAGCCCGATGGTGGCGAGGTCAACGCCCTTGACCGTCAGCCAGGCCTGCAGCGTGCCGCCGGTCAGCGCGAGCGGCAGGCCGGAAGAGAAGCCAAGCAGCAGCAAAACCAGAATCTTGCGGCTGCGGAACACCGCGGCGTAGGCGGAAAGCGGCATGCGGTGCGCGGGGCAGGAGTAAAATCGAGCGTCCCGGATTGTCACATATCCACACGCAGGGTCTGCCATGGACACCGACGCCGAAAACACCTCCAACGAAATCAGCACCGAAAAGCTGGCCGCCGATCTCAGAGCCCTGGTCGCCGACACCGAAGAGCTGCTGCGCGCCACCGCGGGCCAGGCCGGCGAGAAGGCCGCCGCTGCGCGCGAGCGCATGCAGGCCTCGCTCGCGCGCAGCAAGCAGAGGCTGCTCGAGGCCGAGCGCGCGCTGGAAGACAAGGCCGGGCAAGCGGCGCGCGCGCTCGAGGAGTACGTGCACGAGAACCCCTGGCGCGCGCTCGGCATCGCCGCGTTCGCCGGCTTCGTGCTCGGCGCGCTCGTCAATCGCCGCTAGGCACGCATGACCGAGCCCGAGCGCGGCGTGCTGGGCCCGGTGCGCGGCTTCGCGCGCACGCTCGTTTCCTACGCCGAAACCCGCACCCGACTCGCGGCCAACGAGCTCGAGGAGCAGGCCACCCGGCTGTACGAGATCGCGTTGTGGACGCTGGTCACGCTGTTCTTCCTCGGCGTCGCGGTGGTACTCGGCGCGGTGTTCGTGCTGATCGCGTTCTGGGACGACAACCGCCTGCTCGCGGCCGGCCTGCTCGCCGCCGGCTTCCTCGCTTGCGGCCTCGTGGGCACGCTGTTCGTGCGCAGGCGCATGGCCGAGCGGCCGCGCTTTTTCGCGGCCACGCTCGGGGAGCTCGCGCACGACCGCGAGCGAGTGGAAAAACCATGACGCGCGAGCAGCTCATCGCGTTGCGCGAGCGCAGGGCAGAGCTCGTCGCGCGCGCCGGTTCGGAGCGCGAGGCGGTCGCCAGCATGCTCGCGCGCAGTGACGCGGCGACGCGATGGCTGGAAGCCGGCGCGAGCGCGATCGCCGAGCTCGGGCGCCACCCGGCCTGGATCGCCGGCAGCGTGGCGCTGCTGTTCGCGCTGCGCCCGAAGCGCGTCCTGAAATGGATTGCCAGCGGCTGGTCGCTGTGGCGCGTCTACCGCGGTGCGCGGGCGTGGCTGTGGCGCGCGATTCCTAGAGAGGGTATTCGTAGTCGATGATCAGCGGCGCGTGGTCGGAGAAGCGCCGCTTCTTGTAGATCGATTCCCTGACGGCCGTTTTCGCCACGCCCGGCGTGGCGACCTGGTAGTCGATGCGCCAGCCGACGTTCTTCGCCCACGCCTGGCCGCGGTTCGACCACCAGGTGTACTGGTCGGGCTGGCGGTTCAGGCGCCGGAACACGTCGACCAGCCCGACCTCGTCGAACACCCGGCTCAGCCAGGCGCGCTCCTCGGGCAGGAAACCCGAATTCTTCTGGTTCGAGCGCCAGTTCCTGAGGTCGATCTCCTTGTGCGCGATGTTCCAGTCGCCGCACAGGATCACGTCGCGCCGCGCGCGCGCGAGCTTCTTCAGCTGCGGCAGAAAGGCCTCGAGGAAACGGAACTTCGAGGCTTGCCGGTGCGGGCCCGACGAGCCCGAGGGCAGGTAAAGCGAGATCACCGACAGCTTTCCGAAACGCGCCTCGAGGTAGCGCCCCTCGGGGTCGAACTCGTGCGCGCCGAAGCCCCTGTTCACCGCGTCGGGTGCGCGGCGCGAGTAGAGCGCCACCCCGCTGTAGCCCCTTTTCTCGGCCATGGCGTAGCTAGCCGAAAATCCCTTCGGCGCGTGCAGCGCGGCGTCCAGGTCGCCCTCCTGCGCCTTGACTTCCTGCAGGCAGATCACGTCCGCGCGCTGCGCCGCGAGCCAGCGGAACAGGCCTTTCTTTGCCGCCGAACGAATTCCGTTTACGTTTAGGGTGATGATCCGCATTCAGGACGACGGCGAGCTCGCCGCGCCGCCGTGCGCCGCGGACCACTCGGCCGGCGAGTTGAGGAACTTCTCGACCCCTGCGATCTGCGCCGCCGGCAAGTAGGCGCCGCGCTTCACGACCGCCAGCACGTCCCACCAGGTCGCAAGGTGATGCAGCCGCACGTTCAGATCGGCCAGGATTTTCTTCGATTCCGGGAAGATGTCGTAGTAGAAGTTGACGAACACGTGGTCCACGATCGCGCCGGCGTTGCGCAAGGCCTGGCAGAAATTGATCTTCGAGCGCCCGTCGGTGGTCAGGTCCTCGACCAGCAGGGTGCGCGCGCCCTCGCGCACGTCGCCCTCGATCTGCGCGTTGCGACCGAAGCCCTTGGGCTTTTTCCTGACGTACTGCATCGGCAGACCGAGTCGGTCGGCGATCCACGCCGCGTAGGGTATTCCGGCGGTTTCGCCGCCGGCGACGACGTCGAACTGCTCGAACCCCGCGTCGCGCTGCAGCGTCGCGGCGGCGAAGTCGACTAGCTGCGTGCGGATGCGCGGGTAAAAGATCAGTTTGCGGCAATCGATGTATACCGGACTGGCCCAGCCGGAAGTGAAGATGAAGGGCTTTTCGTCCGAGAACAGAACCGCCTTCACCTCGAGCAGCATTTTGGCGGTGGTCTCGGCGATGAAGCTTCGGTCGGCAGAGTGCATGGGGGTCGCGCGCAGGAGGGTGGCGCGGATTTTAGCAGGTGAACGCGCGCCTGCCGCGCGCTAGAATATCGCCATCGCTGTTGCGCAAAGGGAAAAGCAATGCGTCGTTGCATACCGTTCACCGGTGCGCTCGCGGCCCTCGCGTTCGCCGCGATGCCGCTCGCGGCGCAGGCGCAGTCGATCCGCTGCGTGGGCAAAGACGGCAAGAAGTACTACGGCCAGATCGTCCCGCGGGCCTGCATCGGCCAGCCCTACGAGCAGCTGAACAAGCAGGGGCTGGTGATCAAGCGCTTCGATCCGACCGTCGACAATGAGGACCCGGCGACCAAGGCGGCCGCGGAGGAGAAGCAGCGCGAAAGGGAAGCCGCCGCGAAGGAAGAGGCACGCCGCAGCCGCGCGCTGCTCGCCACCTACACCAGCGAGAAGGATATCGACGCCGCCCGCTTGCGCGCGCTGACCGAGCCGCAGAGGCAGATCGCCGATATCGAGGCCAACATCGCGCAGCGCGAAAAGCGGCTCGCGGAGCTCACCACGCGCAAGCCGGCGCCGAACCCGTCGGAAATTGAGACCACCCGATCCGGCATCGCCGCGCAGCAGGAGCTGCTCGCCGCGAAGAAACAGGTCATCGAGGCCATCAAGGCCCGATACGACGAAGACAAGAAGCGCTACCAGCAGCTGACGCGCGGCAGGTAACGGGGCGGGCGGGCGGCGCTAGCCGAGCTTGCGGCGCAGGAGTTCGTTTACCTGCGCCGGGTTCGCCCGGCCGCCGGTTGCCTTCATCACCTGCCCGACCAGCGAGTTGAAGGCTTTTTGCTTGCCCGCCCGGTAGTCCTCGACCTGCCTGGCGTTGGCTGCCAGCACCTCGTCGACCAGCTTCTCGATCGCCGCCGCATCGCTGATCTGCCTCAGGCCCTTGCGGTCGATGATCGCGTCGGGCTCGCCTTCCCCGGCCCACATCGCATCGAACACCTCCTTGGCCATCTTGTTCGACAGGGTCTGGTCCAGGATCCGGCTCAACAGCTTCGCCAGGCGCTCCGGCGCGACCGGGCTCAACTCGATCGCGAGATCGTCCGAGTTCAACTTCGCCGCGAGGTCCACCGTCACCCAGTTCGTCGCCAGCTTAGCGTGCTCCTGGGCGGCCCCTTGCTTCCCTCCGATGCCCGCCACGGTCCGCTCGAAGTAGTCTGCGGTTGCCTTGCTCGCGGTTAAGGCCGCGGCGTCGTACTCCGAGAGGCGATACGCGGCGATGAACCTCGCGCGCCGCGCCTCGGGCAGCTCGGGCAGCGTGGCGCGGATCGACTCGATCTCGCTCTCCGACAGCACCAGCGGCAGCAGGTCGGGGTCGGGGAAATAGCGGTAGTCCTGCGCGTCTTCCTTGGTGCGCATCGGACGGGTTTCGTCGCGCTCGGGATCGTACAGGCGGGTCTCCTGGATCACCGTGCCGCCGCCTTCGAGCAGCCCGATCTGGCGTTGCGCCTCGTACTCGATCGCGCGCTCCATGAAGCGGAAGGAATTCAGGTTCTTGATTTCGCACCGCGTCCCGAGCGGCTGGTCCGCGGCCCTGCGCACCGAAACGTTCGCGTCGCAGCGGAACGAGCCTTCCTGCATGTTGCCGTCGCAGATCTCTATCCACGTCACCAGCGCGTGCAGCGCGCGCGCGTAGGCCACCGCTTCCTTCGCCCCGCGCAGGTCCGGCTCGGTGACGATCTCGAGCAGGGCAGTGCCGGCGCGGTTGAGGTCGATGCCGGACATGCCGTGAAAGTCCTCGTGCAGCGATTTCCCCGCGTCCTCCTCGAGATGGGCGCGGGTGACGCGGATCGTCTTCGAGGCGCCGTTCGCGTGGATCGTGAGCGACCCGCCCTGAACAATCGGCAGTTCGTACTGGCTGATCTGGTAGCCCTTGGGAAGGTCGGGGTAGAAGTAGTTCTTGCGCGCGAACACCGAGCGGCGGCTGAGCGTGGCACCGATCGTGAGCCCGAACCGCACGGCGTGCTCGACCGCGGCGCGATTGAGCACCGGCAGCACCCCGGGCAGCGCGATGTCTACCGCGCAGGCCTGGCTGTTCGGCGCGGCGCCGAACGCGGTCGCGGCGCCGGAGAAGATCTTGCTCTGCGTGCGCAGCTGCGCGTGGGTCTCGATCCCGACCACGATTTCCCAGCTCACAGCGGCGCCTCTGTCGGCACGCGCAGGTGCCAGTCGGTGGCCTGCTGATAGCGGTGCGCAATGCCGAGCAGTTGCGCCTCGGAAAAATAGCCGCCCGTCAGCTGCAGCCCGACCGGCAGGCCCTTGTCGTCGAACCCGCAAGGGATCGACAGCCCCGGCAGCCCGGCCAGGGGCGCGGGGATGGTGAAGATGTCGTTCAGGTACATCTGCACCGGATCGTCGATCTTGGCCCCGATCGGAAACGCGGTGGTGGGCGTGGTCGGACCGAGGATCACGTCGCAGCTGCGGAACGCGGCGGCGAAGTCCTGCGCGATCAGGCGGCGCAGCTTCTGCGCCTGGAGGTAGTAGGCGTCGTAGTAGCCGTGCGACAGCACGTAGGTGCCCACCAGAATCCTGCGCTTGACCTCGGCCCCGAAGCCTTCCGCGCGCGTGCGGCTGTACATTTCGGCCAGGTCCGCGTAGTCCTTCGCGCGATGGCCGTAGCGCACGCCGTCGAAGCGAGAAAGGTTGGAGGAAGCCTCGGCCGGGGCGAGCACGTAGTACACCGGCACCGCGAGCGCCGTGTTGGGCAGCTCGACCGGGACGGTCTTCGCGCCCTGGGCCTCGAACCAGCGCACGGCCTCGTCGACGGCGCGCCGCACGCCGGGCTCGATGCCTTCGCCTGCATACTCGTTCGGCAGGCCGATCCGCAGCCCCGCAAGCGACCGTCCGAGCTCGCGCCCGTAGTCCTCCTGCGGCCGCTCGAGGCTGGTCGAGTCGCGCGCGTCGAACCCGGCCATGGCGTTCATGAGCAGCGCGAGGTCCTGGGCGCACTTCGCCATCGGCCCGCCCTGGTCGAGCGACGAGGCGAAGGCGATCATGCCGTAGCGCGATACCACGCCGTAGGTCGGCTTCAGGCCGCAGATGCCGGTCAGCGCGGCGGGCTGGCGGATCGAGCCGCCGGTGTCGGTGCCGGTCCCGGCCGGTGCCATGCGCGCGGCTACCGCGACCGCAGTGCCGCCCGAGGACCCGCCTGGCACCAGCGTCCTATCCCAGGGATTCCTGACCGGACCGAAGTAGGAGGTTTCGTTCGACGAGCCCATGGCGAACTCGTCCATGTTGGTCTTGCCGAGCAGCACGCTGCCGGCCGCCTCGAAGCGCTCGATGACGTGCGCATCGTAGGGACTGACGAAGTTCTCCAGCATCCGCGACCCGCATGTGGTGCGAAGCCCCTTAGTGCAGAAAATATCCTTGTGCGCCAACGGGATACCGGTAAGCGGGCCTGCCTTCCCGGCGGCTCGATCCCGGTCCGCGCGGTGCGCCTGCGCGAGCGCTAGCGACGCATCGACGGTGATGAACGCGTTCAGCTCTGCGTTCAGGCGCTCGATGCGCCCGAGAAAAAGGCGCGCGAGCTCGACGCTGGAGATCCGCTTTTCCGCCAGTGCGGCGGAAAGCTCGCTCAGGGTCGCGTTCAGCACCCGCTACTCGAGGACTCTGGGAACCAGGTACAGGCCCGCTTCCACCGCCGGGGCCGCCGCCTGAAAGAGCTCGTGCTGGTCGGTTTCGGTCACGCAGTCCGGCCGCTGCCGCTGGACCACGTCGACCGGGTGCGACATCGGCTCGATGCCGGTCGTGTCGACCGCCCGCATCTGGTCGATCAGGCCGAGCACCCGGTTGAGTCGGCCGACGACGGCAACTTCCTCCCCCGGGCCGAGGGCGATACGCGCCAGCCGCGCGAGGCGTTCGATCTGGTCAGGAGAGAGCGACATTGCAGTGCAGAAATACTCCCTCCGCCGCTATGCCGGAGGTGCCATTAGAGTATCATAGAAGGGGTTCGGGGCGAGGGAGGAGGAACTTCCGAACCCCCAATCGGGACGCAGCCTTAGCGGACGAAGTTAAGGCGTAACGGAAACCGACTTCGAGAGGGGCTCGGCACGCATATGTTCGGATTTCTGCGCAGCTACTTTTCCAACGATCTCGCGATCGACCTGGGCACCGCGAACACGCTGATCTACGTGCGCGGCAAAGGTATCGTGCTGGATGAACCCTCGGTGGTCGCGATCCGCCAGGAAAGCGGCCCCAACGGGAAGAAGACGATCCAGGCGGTGGGCAAGGAGGCGAAGCAGATGCTCGGCAAGACGCCGGGCAACATCACCGCCATCCGGCCGATGAAGGACGGCGTGATCGCGGACTTCACCGTGACCGAGCAGATGCTCAAGCAGTTCATCAAGAAGGTGCACGACAACAAGCTGTTCTCGCCCAGCCCGCGCATCATCATCTGCGTGCCATGCGGCTCGACGCAAGTCGAGCGCCGCGCGATCCGTGAGTCCGCGATCGGCGCCGGCGCAGGGCAGGTGTACCTGATCGAGGAGCCGATGGCGGCGGCGATCGGCGCCGACATGCCGGTGGCGGAAGCGACCGGCTCGATGGTGGTCGACGTCGGCGGCGGCACGACCGAGGTCGGCGTGATCTCGCTCGGCGGCATGGTGTACTCGGGTTCGGTGCGCGTCGGCGGCGACAAGTTCGACGAAGCGATCATCAACTATATTCGGCGCAACTACGGCATGCTGGTCGGCGAGACCACGGCCGAGATGGTGAAGAAGGAGATCGGCTCGGCGTTCCCCGGCAGCGAGGTGCGCGAGATGGAGGTCAAGGGCCGCAATCTCGCCGAAGGCATCCCGCGCAGCTTCACGATCAGCTCGAACGAAATCCTCGAGGCGCTTACCGAACCGCTGAACCAGATCGTCTCGGCGGTGAAATCCGCGCTCGAGCAGACCCCGCCCGAACTCGGCGCCGACATTGCCGAGAAGGGCATGGTCATCACCGGCGGCGGAGCGCTGTTGCGCGACCTCGACCGGCTGCTGATGGAGGAGACCGGGCTGCCGGTAATCGTCGCCGACGACCCGCTCACCTGCGTCGTGCGAGGCTCAGGCAAGGCGCTCGAGAAGATGGAGCATTTCGGGCCGATCTTCACGAATGACTGAGTGATGGGGGGATGGAGTACGGCCCCCCACCGTTCTTCAAGCACGGCCCCGCGCCGGTCGTCCGGCTCGCCTTCTTCGCCTCGCTTTCCCTCGCCTTGCTGGTCCTGGACGCACGTTTTCACTACACCGAGGGGCTGAGGAACGTCCTCGCGCTGGTAGCCTATCCGCTGCAGCGCATCGCGACCGCGCCGTCGGAACTCGGCCGGCGCATCGGGGACTACTTCGCCACCCAGTCCGCGCTGCGCGAGGAAAACGCGCAGCTGCGCGCCCGCATGCTGGCCGCGCTGCAGTCCGCGCAGCGCAATGAGGCGGCGGCGGCCGAAGGCGAGCGCCTGCGGCGCCTGATCGAGGCGGGCGAGAAGCTCAAGCGCCATACCATCCCGGCGGAGATCATCTACGCCGGGCGCGATCCCTACGCGCTCAAGGTGGTCGTCGACAAGGGCACCCAGCACGGTGTCGTCCCCGGCAGCCCCGTGGTGGACGAGGCAGGCGTGGTCGGCCAGGTCACCCGCGCGCACGCCTTCACCTCGGAGGTCACGCTGATCACCGACAAGGGCCAGGCGGTTCCGGTACAGGTGCTGCGCAGCGGCCTGCGCGCGATCGCGTTCGGCGGCGGATCCTCCGGCCTGCTCGAGCTGCGCTTCATGGCGCCGAACGCGGAAATCGGCGACGGCGACCGGCTGGTCACCTCGGGCATCGACGGCACCTATCCGGCCGGGCTGCCGGTCGCCACCGTGGTGAGCGTGGAGCGCGACTCGGCGCATGACTTTGCGCGGGTGCTGTGCAAGCCCGCGGGAGGGGTCGACCGGGGCCGCTTCGTGCTGGTGCTATCGGGCGCAGCGAAGCCGGCCCCCAACTTCGGCGGCGCGGAGCCCGTCAAGCCGCGCCGGCTCGTGCCGCGGCACACGCGCAAGAACGATGGCGCTCGGTCCCGATAGCCCGCAGCACATTCTGCGGCCGGTGCGCCTGAGCACCATCGCGACCTCGTTCGCGATCGCGCTGCTGCTCGATTTCCTGCCGTGGAAAGATCTGCGGCTGACGCCCGACTTCGTCGCGCTGGTGCTCGTGTTCTGGTGCGTGCGCCAGCCGCGCCTGGTCGGGCTGGGAATCGGCTGGACGCTCGGACTGGTGATCGACGCGGGCAACGGCGTACTGCTCGGACAGCACGCGCTCGCCTACGCGCTGCTCGCGTTCCTCGCCATCTCCCTCTCGCGCCGCATCCTTTGGTTCGGGCTGCTGCAGCAGGCGCTGCACATCGCGCCTCTGCTTGCTTTCGCCGAGGCCGTCACGGCGCTGGTGCGGCTCGCCGCAGGCGCCGAGTTTCCCGGCTGGACGATCTTCGTCGGCCCGCTCATCGGCGCGCTTCTGTGGCCGCTGGCGTCGGTGTTGCTGCTCGCGCCGCAGCGGCGGCGCGTGAACCCGGACGAAACGCGGGCGATCTAGGGCGATGCATCTTGCCGAGCTGAAGGATTACGAGCGCGAGCTCTATAATTTTCACCTGCGCATGGTGATCGCAGCGGTCGTGGCGCTGCTCGCGTTCGGCGCGCTGCTCGCGCGCTTCGTCTACCTGCAGGTGCTGCAGCACGACTACTACCAGACCAAGGCGGAGGACAACCGCATCTCGATCGTCCCGATTGCGCCCAACCGCGGCCTGATCGTCGATCGCAACGGCATCGTGCTGGCAGGCAACGACTCCGGTTACACGCTCGAGATCGCGCCGGACAAGACGCCGGACCTGGAGCGCACGATCGACCAGCTGTCCAAGCTGGTGGAAATCCAGCCCAAGGACCGCAGCCGCTTCGAGCGGCTGCTGGCCGAGACGCGCAGCGCCGACAGCCTGCCGATCCGTACCCGATTGAGCGACGCCGAGGTGGCGCGGGTCGCGGCCAACCGCTACCGCTTCCCGGGCGTCGAGATCAAGGCGCGCCTGTTCCGCGACTATCCGCTCGGCGAGACCGCGTCGCACGTGCTCGGCTACACCGGCAGGATCACTGAGCGGGACCAGGAAAGGCTCGAGGCGCTCGGCGTCTCGGCCAACTACCGCGGCACCGATGTCATTGGCAAGAGCGGAATCGAGGCCAGCTACCAGGAGGACTTGCACGGAAATGCCGGCTTCGAGCAGGTGGAGATCGACGCGGCGGGGCGCGCAATCCGGACGCTCACGCGCACCGCGGCGCATCCCGGCGACGACGTCGCGCTGACCATCGACACCGGGTTGCAGCAGGTGGCCGAGGCGGCCTTTGGCGACCGGCGCGGCGCGCTGGTCGCGCTCGAGCCGGCCACCGGCGCTGTGCTCGCGCTCGTGTCCCAGCCCGGATTCGATCCGAACCTGTTCGTCGACGGCATCGACCCGCAGAGCTGGGATGCGCTGAACAACTCGCCCGATCACCCGCTTAACAACCGTGCCATCGCGGGCCTGTACCCGCCGGGCTCCACGCTCAAGCCCTACCTCGCGCTGGCCGCGCTCGAGCTGGGCAAGCGAACGCCCAAGAGCTCGATCGTCGATCCGGGATATTTCATGTTCGGCGGACGGCGCTTTCGTGACGACAGGCCGGGCGGGCACGGCGTAGTGAACCTTTACAAGTCTCTGGTGGAATCCTGCGACACGTACTACTACATGCTGTCGAACGATCTTGGCATCGACGCGATCGCGCAGTTTCTGGCGCCCTTCGGCTTCGGCTCGCGCACCGGGATCGACCTGGACGGCGAAGCGTCCGGCGTGCTGCCGTCGCCGGAATGGAAGGCGAAGCGCTTCAGGAGTCCCGAGCAGAAGAAGTGGTACCCGGGCGAGACCATCTCGGTCGGCATCGGCCAGGGCTACAACGCCTACACGCCGATACAGCTCGCACTCGCGCTCGCGACCCTGGCCAACGGCGGAGTGATGTACCGCCCGCGGTTGGTCGACCATATCGACAATACGCGCACCGGTGAGCGCCGCTACGAGGAACCGCAGCTGGTGCGCCGCATCCCGCTGCATGAGGCGAACGTAGCCTTCATCAAGCACGCGATGGAAGGCGTGAACCGGGACCCCGAGGGCACCGGGGCGCGCGCCTTCGCCGGCGCGCAGTACACCAGCGCCGGCAAGACCGGGACGGCGCAAGTCATCTCCATCAAGCAGAACGAAAAGTACGAAGAGAAGAACGTCGCCGAGCGGCTGCGCGACCACTCTCTGTACGTCGTGTTTGCGCCGGTGGAGAGCCCGAAGATCGCGCTTGCCGTGGTGGTCGAGAACGGGGGATTCGGCGCGCGCGCGGCGGCTCCGATCGCGCGCGCCGTGCTCGACTACTACCTTCTGGGCAAGGCTCCGGCGCGCAAGGGCGTCAAGGAAGACGACTCATCGCAAGCGGGCGACTGATGACGCTTACCCCAGTGACGGTGCGCCGCGCGATCGCGCGAATGACAAGCGGCCTCGACGGCCCGCTGCTCGCGATCGTGCTCGCGCTTACCGGCATCGGTCTCGCCACGCTGTACTCGGCGAGCTACGACACACCCGCGCGCTTTCATGCCCAGCTGCTCAATTTCGCGGTGGCATTCGCGGCGCTGTGGGTCGCCGCGCAAGTGCCGCCGCAGACGCTGGCGCGCTTCGCGCTGCCGGCCTACCTGCTGGGGCTCGCGCTGCTGGTCGCGGTGGCGCTGTTCGGGGACGTGGTAAACGGTGCGCGCCGCTGGTTGCACCTCGGATTCCTGCGCGTGCAACCCTCCGAGATGATGAAGATCGCCGTGCCGCTCATGCTGGCCTGGTATTTCCACCGCTACGAGGCGGCGCTGAGGCTGCGCGATTTCGCGCTCGCAGGCCTGCTGCTCGCCCTGCCGGTGGCGCTCATCGCGCGCCAGCCCGACCTCGGCACTGCGCTGCTCGTGTTCGCCGTGGGGTTCTACGTGATCTTCTTCGCCGGTATCGGCTGGAAGGTCCTGGCGACACTCGCCGCGCTGGCGCTCGCCAGCGTCGCGCCGCTGTGGGGCCTGCTGCACGACTACCAGCGCAAGCGCATCTTGACGCTGCTCGATCCGACTCAGGATCCGCTCGGTGCGGGCTATCACATCATCCAGTCGACCATCGCGGTCGGCTCCGGCGGCATCGCGGGCAAGGGCTGGCTGCACGGTACGCAGGCGCACCTGGAGTTCATCCCGGAGCGCCACACGGACTTCATCTTCGCCGTGTTCTCGGAGGAGTTCGGATTGATCGGAAACTGCGTCCTGCTGCTGCTCTACGCGCTGCTGATCGGACGCGGGCTGATGATCGCCGCCAACGCGGCGACCTACTTTTCGCGCCTGCTGGCCGCCTCGCTCACGCTGATGTACTTCACCTACGCCTTTGTCAACATGGGCATGGTGGCCGGGATCCTGCCGGTGGTGGGCGTGCCGTTGCCGTTCGTGTCCTACGGCGGCACCTCGCTCGCCACCCTGTTCATCGGGGTGGGCCTGCTGATGAGCGTCAACCGCCACCGCAAGCTGGTGCAGACCTGATTTCAAGCCGATATTGCGCGGCAGCATCAATCTGAAAACGCACATCGCATGGTGAAATACAGGCGCGCTAAGTCATTGTAAGTGCTTGTTTCTCACACCCTTACGGCACTCGCCCCAGGTTGTTGCTCCGCGCCAACCCGGTACGTTATGGTGAGGATGAGCTGATCGATCATCCACTAACGTAAAGGGACCACGATGAATCAACGAGAGCTTGAGATCGCCGCGCTGAAGAAAGACTGGGCGGAGAATCCGCGCTGGAAGGGCATCAAGCGCGGCTACAGCGCCGAGGACGTGGTGCGCCTGCGCGGCAGCCTGCGCATCGAGCACACGCTGGCGCGCAACGGCGCCGAAAAGCTGTGGACGCTGTGCAACGAGCGGCCTTTCGTCAATTCGCTGGGCGCGCTGACGGGCAACCAGGCCATGCAGCAGGTCAAGGCGGGCGTACCGGCGATCTATCTCTCGGGCTGGCAGGTGGCGGCCGATGCCAACGACTCACTTTCGATGTACCCCGACCAGTCGCTGTACGCGGTCTCGAGCGTCCCCAACGTGGTCAGGCGGATCAACAACGCGCTCGCGCGCGCGGACCAGATCCAGTGGATGGAGGGCAAGGGCGACGTCGACTGGTTCGCGCCGATCGTGGCCGATGCCGAGTCCGGCTTTGGCGGCGTCCTGAACGCGTTCGAGCTGATGAAGGCGATGATCGAGGCGGGCGCCGCGGGCGTGCACTTCGAGGACCAGCTCGCCTCGGTGAAGAAATGCGGCCACATGGGCGGCAAGGTGCTGGTGCCGACGCAGGAAGCGGTGCAGAAGCTGGTCGCGGCTCGTCTCGCTGCGGACGTGATGGGCGTGCCGACCGTGCTGCTCGCGCGCACGGACGCGGAGGCAGCCGACATCGTCACCAGCGACGTGGACGAGAACGACAAGCCATTTCTCACCGGCGAGCGCACTGCGGAAGGCTTCTACCGTACCAAAAAGGGCTTCGACCAGGCGCTCTCGCGCGGCCTCGCCTACGCCGAATACGCCGACATGGTGTGGTGCGAGACCGGCACACCGGATCTCGCCTTCGCGCGCAAATTCGCCGAAGGCATCCGGCGCAAGTACCCGGGCAGGATGCTGGCCTACAACTGCTCGCCGTCTTTCAACTGGAAGCGCAACCTGGACGACGCGACAATCGCCAAGTTCCAGCGCGAGCTCGGCGCGATGGGCTACAAGTTCCAGTTCATCACCCTGGCCGGATTCCACGCGCTGAATTACTCGATGTTCGAGCTCGCCTACGGCTACGCGCGCAACAACATGAGCGCGTTCGTCGAGCTGCAGCAGAAGGAATTCGCCGCCGCGGAGAAGGGCTTCAGCGCGGTCAAGCACCAGCGCGAGGTCGGCACCGGCTACTTCGACGACGTCACGCAGACGGTAACCGGTGGCAAGGCATCGACCACCGCGCTGCACGGCTCGACCGAGGACGAGCAGTTCTTCGACCAGAAGCAGGCCGAGAAGAAGGTGGCCTGAGGCGAGCGTGAGCGCCGGCGCCCTGCTGCGGGTTCACGAGGCGCGTGCCGGCCTCACGCAGGGGGTCGCGCGCGCCATTCTGGCCGGCTTCGACAAGCACTACCGTCTGTTCCGCGAGGCCGCGCGACAGGCCAAGCGCCACTTCGAGGCGGCCGATTGGAGCGCGATGCGTGCGCTCGCGCGCGCGCGCATCCAGATGTACGACCGGCGCGTGCACGAAGCGGTCGAAGCGGTGCGCGAGGCCTATCCCCAGGCTGAGCGCGACGAATCGCTCTGGCCCGCGATCAAGCTGGCCTACATCGGGCTGCTGCACGAGCACAGGCAGCCCGAGTGCGCCGAAACGTTCTACAACTCGGTCGCCTGCCAGGTCCTGCACCGGCGCTACTACCGCAACGAATTCATCTTCTGGCGCCCGGCGGTTGCGACCGAGCACCTGGAGGGGGAAGCGCCGACCTACCGCTGCTACTACCCCGGGAAAAAGGGGCTGCGCGAGACGCTGCGCGCGATCGTCGCCGACTTCGGCCTGGCCAACCCGTTCGAGGACCTGCGGCGCGATACCCGCAGCGTGCTGCGCGCGCTGCGGGCGCACTTCCCGCGCCCGACGCGCGCCTACCCCAGCCTTCAGGTGCAGGTGCTCGGGTCGCCGTTCTTCCGCAACAAGGCCGCCTACGTGGTCGGCAAGATCGTCAACGGCCATCGGGAATACCCCTTCGCCGTGCCGATTCTGCAGAACGAGCGTCGCGAGCTGTACCTCGATGCGCTGCTGCTCGACCCCGATCAGCTGCAGCTCCTGTTCTCGTTCGCGCGCGCCTATTTCCTGGTCGACATGGAGGTGCCGGCAGCCTACGTCTCGTTCCTGCGCCAGCTGATGCCGAAGAAGCCGCGCGCCGAGATGTACATGGCGGTCGGCCTGCAGAAGCAAGGCAAGACGCTGTTCTACCGCGACCTGCACTATCACCTCAAGCACTCGACCGACGATTTCGTCGTCGCGCCCGGCATCAAGGGAATGGTAATGCTGGTGTTCACCCTGCCGTCGTTTCCATACGTCTTCAAGGTGATCCGCGACCACTTCGCGCCGCCCAAGGAGATGGACCGGCAGACGGTCAAGGACAAGTATCAGCTGGTCAAGTACCACGACCGCGTCGGGCGCATGGCCGACACGCTCGAGTACTCGCTGGTGGCACTACCGCGCGAGCGCTTCGCGCCGGAACTGATCGACGAGCTCAAGGCCCAGGCCGCGTCCTCGATCGAATTCGAGGGCGACCAGATCGTGATCGAGCACATGTACATCGAGCGGCGCATGGTACCGCTCAACCTGTACCTCGAGGAAGCGGTGCGCGAGGGCGACGAAGCGCGCCTGCGGCATGCGCTGGACGAGTACGGCAACGCCATCAAGGAGCTGGCGGGAGCGAACATTTTCCCAGGCGACATGCTGCTCAAGAATTTCGGCGTCACGCGCCACAATCGGGTCGTGTTCTACGACTACGACGAGATCGCGTACATGACCGACTGCAACTTCCGCCGCATTCCGCCGCCGACAAGCTACGAGGACGAGATGGCCGCCGAGCCGTACTGGTCGGTCGGCACGAACGACGTCTTCCCGGAGCAGTTCGAGCGCTTTCTGGTGGCCAACCTGCACGCGCGCGAGGTATTCATGCAGCTGCACGGCGATCTCATCGATCCCAAGTTCTGGGCCGGCAAGCAGGCGCGCATTCGCGCCGGCGTCCAGGAAGACGTCTTCTCCTACCCCGAAGCCTGGCGCTTCAAGCGCTAGGCGGCGGCGTACATCGGCCGCTCCTCGTACAGGTTCAGCCAACCCTTGACGATGCGGTAGATGACCCAGATCGCGGTCGCGCCGACGACGATCATGCCGACGAAGACGATCCACGACAGGGCGCCGAGCACGAACCAGAGCAAGGCGAACCAGAAAGTGCGGATCTGCCAGCGAAAGTGCGACTCGAGCCAGGTGCCGCGCACGTCGTCCCGCTTGACGTAGTTCACGATCACGCCCACCAGCGCGGTCAGGCCGGTGAAATAGGCCGCCGCCTGCAGCGCGTAGACCACCGCCGTGATCGTCTTCAACCGCTCGAACGCAAGATCCTTCTCAGCCATGGCCGCCCTCCCCGTATAGCGCCTCCGGTCCCCGCCTGGCGCCGCGAACTGCGATCCGCTTGGCACGCCCGGTGAGCCCCGCCTCGATCGTCACGTCGCGGCGCGCCGCGCCCAGCCGCTCGGCGATGAACTCGATCAGCGCCGCGTTCGCCTTGCCGTCGATCGCCCGCGCCGCGAGGCGCAGCTTCAGCCTGTCGCCGTACAGCCCCGCCACTTCGGTGCGGGCGGCGCCCGGCTGCACGTGCACCTCCAACACGAGGCGGCCGCCGTCCAGGCGGTGCCAAGCGCTCAGAAGAAGCCTCCGATCGTGCCGCGCAGACTCCAGATCGGGAACAGCAACACCTGCAGCAGGATCAGCAGCACGAGCGGCGAAAGGTCGATGTTCGCGATCGGCGGCACAAGTCGCCGCACCGGGCGCAGAAACGGCCGCGTCACCGTATCGACGACCGGATTCGCGGCGGTGTGCGGCGCCACCCAGGACAGGATCGCCTGCACGATGACCGCGAAGATCAGCATGTAAACGCTCAGGCGCACCAGGTCGATCAGCGCGACCGCGGCGAGAAGCGCCAGCGCCGCGCCCGGCGCCGAACCGAGATCGCCGCCGCGAAGCGCGAACAGCGTGTAGAGCGAGACCGCCTGCAGCAGCCAGGCCGCCACCGCCGTGGCCAGATCGAGCCCGCCCAGCGGCGCAATGACCCGCCGCGCCGGGCGCACGATCCAGTTGGTCGCGAGCACGACGAATTCCCCGATCTGGTTGCGAAACGGCACTGCCAGCCACTGGAAGTGAAAGCGCGCCAGCAGCAGATAGACGAAGAACGCCGCGGCGGTGTCGACGAGGAACGACAAGATCTGCTGCAGCACTCAGCCCCCCTTGCCGATCTCTTCGCCCAGCTCCGCGCCGCGCCGGCTTGCGGCCTCGAGCGCGCGCATCATGCGCTCGGCGAGCCCCTCCTCGGCGAATACGCGCAGCGCGGCCTCGGTGGTGCCGCCCTTGGAGGTGACCCGCTCGCGCAACGCGCCCGGCGCTTCGCCGCTTTGCGCGGCCAGCTTGGCCGCGCCGAGCACGGTCTGCAAGGCGAGCTTCGCGGCGACCTCGGGCGGCAGGCCGAGCCTGACGCCCGCCGCAGCGAGCTGCTCGATGAACCAGAACACGTACGCCGGTCCGCTGCCCGAGACTGCGGTCACGGGATCGAGCAAGGCCTCTTCATCCACCCACACCACCTCGCCCACCGCGCCCAGGATACGCGCCGCGCGCTGCTTCTCGGCGGCGCTGACTTCGGGCAGTGCGTAAAGGCCGCTGATGCCGGCACCGATCAGCGCCGGCGTATTCGGCATGCAGCGCACCAGACGCCGGTGGTCCCCGAGCCAGCGCGACAGATCGGCCAGGCGCAGGCCGGCGGCGACGCTGATCACCAGCTTGGCACCGATCTCCCCGCCGAACGAGGCGAGCGCCGCGCGCATGTCCTGCGGCTTCACCGCGAGCAGCAGCGTGTCCGATTCAAGCGTCGCGGCGTCCGGCGCCGTGCTCACTCGCACCTTGTGCTGTGCGGCGAGTTTCTCGCGCGCGGCGGCGCTCACCTCGACCACCGAGATCGCACCCGGGTCGAAGCCCTGCGCCAGCAGACCGCCGATCAGAGCGCTGGCCATGTTGCCGCCGCCGAGAAACGCGATCTTCATGCCGCGCTCTTGACCTTCTCGCGCGCGCCGAAGATCGCGCTGCCGATGCGAACCATGGTAGCGCCCTCGGCGATCGCGGCCTCCATGTCGTCCGACATGCCCATCGACAGCGTGTCGAGCTCCGCGCCCTGGGCGCGCAGCCGCTCGAACAAATCGCGCACGGCGCGGAACCGCGCGCGCTGAACGGCGTGATCGCGGCTCGGCGCAGGAATTGCCATCAGGCCGCGCAGGCGCAGCCGCGGCAGCCCGGCGACCGCGCGCGCGAGCGCCGCCGCCTGGTCGGCCGCGACCCCGCTCTTGCTCGCCTCGCCGGAGAGGTTAACCTCGATCAGAACGTTCAGCGGCGCGAGGTTCGGCGGGCGCTGCTGCGAAAGTCGGCGCGCGATCTTCTCGCGATCGACGCTCTGCACCCAGTCGAAGCGCTCGGCCGCGGCGCGCGTCTTGTTGCTCTGCACCGGTCCGATCAGGTGCCACTCGAGCGCGCGCGCCCTGCTCTCGCCGAGCGAATTCGCCAGCGCGTCCATCTTTTCGATCGCCTCCTGGACATAGTTCTCGCCGAACGCCCTCTGGCCGGTCGCTTCGACCTGCGCAATTCGCGCCGGCGAGTGCGTTTTGCTCACCGCCAACAGGCGCACCGAGCCGGGCGCGCGCCCCGCCCCGGCTACGGCTACGGCGATGCGTGACATTACAGCTTGCAAATTGTCGCCAATCATTGCCATAATTTCTTGAAACTGCGGGGATTTTCTCGCTGCAACGCGCTTGCCGTACCGAATTGGGAGCATTGTAATGGATCTGACCGAACTGCTCGCCTTCGTGGTCAAGAACAAGGCGTCCGACCTGCACCTGTCGGCGGGGCTGCCGCCGATGATCCGGGTCCACGGCGACGTGCGCCGGATCAACGTGCCGCCGCTCGAGCACAAAGACGTGCACACGATGATCTACGACATCATGAACGACGGCCAGCGCAAGTTCTACGAGGAAAACCTCGAGTGCGACTTCTCGTTCGCGGTGCCGAACCTAGCGCGCTTCCGGGTCAATGCGTTCGTCCAGCAGCGCGGCGCGGCGGCGGTCATGCGGACCATCCCGTCGAAGATCCTTTCGCTCGAGGAACTGAAGTGCCCGGCGATCTTCAAGGACATCTCGGAGTATCCGCGAGGCATCGTGCTGGTGACCGGCCCGACCGGTTCGGGCAAGTCGACGACCCTGGCGGCGATGGTCAACCACATCAACGAGAACGAGTTCGGGCACATCCTGACCATCGAGGACCCGATCGAATTCGTGCACGAATCCAAGAAATGCCTTATCAATCAGCGCGAGGTCGGCCCGCATACGCTGTCGTTCGCCAATGCGCTCAGGAGCGCGCTGCGTGAAGACCCGGACGTGATTCTGGTGGGCGAGATGCGCGACCTCGAGACGATCCGCCTCGCGCTCTCGGGCGCGGAGACCGGCCACCTGGTGTTCGGCACGCTGCACACCAGCTCGGCAGCGAAGACGATAGACAGGATCGTCGACGTGTTCCCGGCGGCCGAGAAGGAGATGGTGCGCGCGATGCTCTCGGAGTCGCTGCGCGCGGTGATCTCGCAGACGCTGCTCAAGACCAAGGACGGCTCGGGGCGGGTCGCCGCGCACGAGATCATGATCGGCACCCCGGCGATTCGCAACTTGATCCGCGAGAACAAGATTGCGCAGATGTATTCTGCGATTCAGACCGGCGCGCAGCTGGGCATGCAGACGCTCGACCAGAACCTGCAGGAAATGGTCAAGCGCAATCTGGTCTCGCCCGGGGAGGCGCGCGGCAAAGCCCAAAACAAGGACATTTTCCCGGGCTGATCGCCGGGCACCGGCACATCGGCACAGGAGGCATGGCATGGAACGAGAACAGGCAACCAAATTCATGTACGACCTTCTGCGCGCACTGGTCGCGAAGAAGGGCTCCGACCTGTTCATCACGGCGAACTTTCCGCCGGCAATGAAGGTCGACGGCAAAATGACGCCGGTATCGCAGCAGGCGCTCAGCGCCGGACATACGCAGATGCTGGCGCGCTCTATCATGAACGACCGCCAGGCGGCCGATTTCGAGGCGCACAAGGAGTGCAACTTCGCGATCAGTCCGGCCGGGATCGGGCGCTTTCGCGTCAACGTCTTCATGCAGCAGGCGCAGGTCGGAATCGTCCTGCGCGTCATCACCACCGCCATCCCAAACTTCGAGGAGCTCAGCCTGCCCCCGGTGCTGAAGGACGTGGCGATGACCAAACGCGGGCTGGTGATCTTCGTCGGCGCGACCGGCTCGGGCAAGTCGACCTCGCTCGCCGCCATGGTCGGCTACCGCAACGAGAACTCATACGGCCACATCATCACGATCGAGGACCCGGTCGAATTCGTGCACCCGCACAAGAACTGCATCGTCACCCAGCGCGAGGTCGGGGTCGATACCGATTCGTGGGAGACGGCGCTCAAGAACACCCTGCGCCAGGCGCCGGACGTGATCCTGATCGGCGAGGTCCGCGATCGCGAGGTGATGGAGCACGCGATCGCGTTCTCCGAGACCGGCCATCTCTGCCTCGCCACGCTGCACGCCAACAACGCCAACCAGGCAATGGACCGGATCATCAACTTCTTCCCCGAGGATCGGCGCCAGCAGCTGCTGATGGACCTGTCGCTCAACCTCAAGGGCGTGATATCGCAGCGCCTGATCCCGCTCAAGGAGGGCAAGGGGCGCGCAGCGGCGGTCGAGGTGCTGCTCAACTCACCGCTGATCTCCGACCTGATCTTCAAGGGCGAGGTGCACGAGATCAAGGAAGTGATGAAGAAATCGCGCGAGCTCGGCATGCAGACTTTCGACCAGGCGCTGTTCGACCTGTACGAGAAAGGCCGCATCGGCTACGAGGACGCGCTGCGCTTCGCCGATTCGACCAACGAGGTGCGACTGGCGATCAAGCTGCACGGCAAGGAAGCCAAGGACCGCGACCTCACCAAGGGCATCGAGCACCTGGACATCGTGTAACGGGCGGCTTCCGCTGCAAGAGCAAGACTTCCACGGCGTCTTTCCTTACCTGGTCTCGCCGCTCGACGCCGCCGGCGAGGTGAACGCGCAAGTGCTGGGGCGCCTGTGCGACGACCTGATCGGGGCCGGCGTGCACGGCCTGACGCCGCTCGGCTCGACCGGAGAGTTCGCCTACCTCTCGTTCACCCAACGCCGCCGCGTCGTCGAAGTCGCGGTGCAAGCGGCGCGGAAAAGGGTGCCCATCGTCGCGGGCGTCGCTTCGACCACGATCGCCGACGCGGTGGCGCAGGCGCGCGAGTGGCAGCGCCTGGGCTGCGACGGCATCCTCGCTATCCTCGAGGCCTACTTTCCGGTCGCGGACGAAGGGGTGTACGCCTACTTCGAGGCGATCGCGAACGCGGTGTCGCTGCCGTTGGTGCTGTACACCAACCCTAATTTCCAGCGCTCGGACCTCAGCCTGCCGGTGATCGAGCGGCTGAGCCGCATCGCGAACGTCCGCTACATCAAGGATGCCTCGTTCAACACCGGCCGGCTGCTTTCGATCATGGAGCGGGTCGCGGGTCGCGTGCAGGTCTTTGCCGCCTCGTCCCACATCCCGGCCTGCGTCATGCTGATCGGTGGCGTTGGCTGGATGGCAGGCCCGGCGTGCGTCGCGCCGCGCCAGAGCGTCGCGCTCTACGAGCTGCGCCGCAAGGGCGACTGGAGCGCGGCGATGGGCCTGCAACGCCGCCTCTGGAGCCTGAACCAGGCGTTCGCAAAGTACAACCTTGCGGCATGCATCAAGGGCGGTCTCGAGCTGCAGGGTTACGCGGTTGGTGCGCCGCTGCCGCCGCAAGCGCCCTTGTCCGCCGATGGCATCGAGGACGTGCGCCGCGCGCTGGCCGCCATCGGGGCGCTCTGAGTGCGCGCCGGTGCCGCGCCGCCGCCGATCCCGCCGGCCGAGGTCGAGATCATCGCTGTGCGCGCGCAAGGCGCCGGTGGACAGAATGTCAACAAGGTCTCCAACGCCGTTCACCTGCGCTTCATCATCCGCGCATCGTCGTTGCCAGAGCCGATCAAGGAGCGGCTGCTCGCCGTGCGCGATTCGCGCATCAGCACCGACGGCGTGGTGGTGATCAAGGCCCAGCGCCACCGCAGCCTCGAGCTGAACAAGGCCGAAGCACTGGAGCGGCTGTACGAGCTGGTGCGGCGCGCCGCCTACACGCCGCGCAAGCGCAAACCCACCCGGCCCACGCGCAGCTCGCAAAGGAAGCGCCTCGAAGGCAAGGTCAAGCGCGGCCGCATCAAGGCGCTGCGGCGCCGGGTGATGGACTGAGCGCGCCGCGCCTGCGCCCGCCGGCGACGATCTCGAACTCGTACAGACGGCACTCGATCGGTCCGTTGAAGAGCGGCGTGCGGCGCGAAGGCGCGAGCCGGATCAGCTTCTCGAGCCGGCGGTCGGCGGTGAAGAAATGGCAGCGCCAGCCGGCGAAGCGCCGCTTGAGCGCATCGCCCAGCCTGGGATAGAACGCCGCCAGCTGCTCGGACTCGCCGATCCTCTCGCCGTAGGGCGGATTGGCGATCATCACCCCCGAAGAGGCCGGCGCCGCGCGCTCGAGCACATCGCACCGCTCGAGCGTCACCCAGCGCTCGACCCCGGCGGCCGCCAGGTTGCGCCGCGCGGCCGCGAGCGCGGCCGGGTCGGTGTCGCTGCCGTAGAGGGCCAGGTCCTGCACGGTCTGGGACGGCTCGGCCCGGATGCGGTTCCACAGCGCGGGATCGAAACTGCGCAATTTCTCGAAGCCGAAGCCGCGCTTCGCGCCTGGCGCACGGCCGCGCGCCATGGCCGCCGCCTCGATGAGCAGCGTGCCGCCGCCGCACATCGGATCGAGCAGCGGCTCGCCCGGCGTCCAGCCCGAGAGCATCACCAGGCCCGCGGCGAGGTTCTCGCGCAGCGGCGCTTCGACCGTTTCCCCGCGCCAGCCGCGCTTGAACAGCGCCTCGCCCGAGGTATCGAGGTACAGTGCGCCGCGCCGCTGCTCGAGAAAGGCGTGCACCCGGACGTCGGGACGCGCGCGCTCGATGCTCGGGCGCCGGCCGAGCGCATCACGGAAGCGGTCGCACACCGCGTCCTTGATGCGTAGCGTGATGAATTCGAGGCTCTTGAGCGGGCTTTTCTGCGCCGTGACGTTCACCCGCAGCGTGCGCTCGACCGCGAACAGCGCAGGCCAGTCCACCCCGTGCGCCGCGGCGTAGACGTCATCCTCGCGTTCGTACGAGAATTCGGCCACCCGCCACAGCACGCGCGAAGCGAGGCGCGACCACAGATTGGCGCGGTAGCAGGCATGCCAGCTGCCGGAAAAGGCGACGCCGCCCGGAACCGCTGCCGCCTCGCGCGCCCCCAGCTTCGAGAGCTCGGTGACTAGCAGCGCCTCGAGCCCGCGCGGGCAGGGGGCGAAGAAGGCCTGCTCAGAACGGTTTGAGGACAACCAGGACCACTGCGCCGATGAGGATCAACACCGGAAACTCGTTGAACCAGCGAAACCAGACGTGGCTCTTTGCGTTACGGTCGTATTTGAAGTCGAGCATCAGCTTCCCGCACCAGACGTGGTAGCCGATGAGCAGCGCCACCAGCAGCAGCTTGGCGTGCAGCCAGCCGCCGCCGAAGTGCCAGCCGAGCCACAGCCAGGTGCCGAACACGACGGTCAGGATGCCGCCCGGGGTCATGATGCCCCAGAACAGCTTTCGCTCCATGACCTTGAAGCGCTCGATCGACGCGCGGTCGTGCGACATCGCGTGGTAGACGAAAAGGCGCGGCAGGTAGAACAGCCCGGCGAACCAGGTGACCATGAAGATAATGTGAAGGGCCTTTATCCAGAGCATCTTGGGACTACCTCATAAGGCGCCGGCGCGTGAGCACCACCGCGGCGTAGAAGGCCAACATAGCATAGGCGGCAAGCACCGCCGCGTGCGGCAGCAGCGCCGCGGATGCCTCGCCCGCGAGCAGCGGCCGCACCATCGCCACGCCGTGATAAAGCGGCAGCAGCTCGGCGACCACGCGCACCGCCGCCGGCAGGCGATCGACCGGGAAGAACACGCCTGAGAGCATCATCATCGGCGTCAGCGCCAGCGTCAGGTAGTAGCTGAAGAAGTCGTAGCCGGTGGCGAGGGCGTTGATCGCAAGGCCCAGCGCGGCGAATGCGAGTCCGATCAGCAGAATGACGGGCAGCGTCGCGAGCGCGAGCGGCACGCTCGCATAGCCGAACAGCGCGACCACCAGCAGCATGCAGGCGCCCGCCGCGAGCGCCTTGCTCGCCGCCCAAGCCCACTCTCCGGCGACCACGTCGTCGAGCGTCATCGGTGCGTTCAGGATTGCGTCCCAGGTTTTTTGCACGTGCATGCGCGAGAAGGCCGAGAAAAGCGACTCGAAGGTCGCCGCGTACATCGTCGCCGAGGCCGCGAAGCCCGCGGCGAGGAACGCGAAGTACGAGCTGCCGTTCATCTTGCCCAGCACCGCGCCCAGTCCGTAACCGAGGCCGAACAGCATGATCAAGGGGTCGGCCAGGTTGCCCAGGATCGACGGCAGGGCGAGCTTCTTCCACACCAGCCAGTTGCGGCGCCACACGGCGATGAATCGCATGCTGGGTACCGGCAGCGCGTAGAGTCGGGCACTTGTCATCTCAGTCGCGCAGGTCGCGCCCCGTGAGCCGGAGGAAGACGTCCTCGAGATTCGCCGGCCGGTGCAGGTAGACCAGCTCGCGCTGCCCGCGCAGGCTTTCGATCAGGGGTCCGACGTCACCTGCATAGCAAAATAGCGTCTCGCCCGCGCGTTCGACCCGTGGCGCGAGCGTCCTGGCGCGCTCGCCCCAGCGCTCGATCCCGGGCCCGTGAACCTCGAGCACCTGTCCCTCGACGTGCACCGCGATCAGCGCGCGCGGGCTGCCCGCGGCCACGATGCGGCCGCGGTCGAGGATCACCAGCCGGGTGCACAGGCGCTCGGCCTCCTCCATGAAGTGGGTGGTGAGCACCAGCGTCTTGCCCTGCTGCGTGAGCTGCCGCAGGCGCTCCCAGATGAGGTGGCGCGCCTGCGGGTCGAGCCCGGTGGTCGGCTCGTCCATGAACAGCAGCTTCGGGTCGTTGACCAGCGCGCGCGCGAGCGTCAGGCGCCGCTTCATGCCGCCCGACAGGGTCTGCAGCCTGGCGTCGGCGCGGCCCGCGAGCCCGGCGAACTCGAGCAACGACGGGATGCGGGCCTGAATCTCGGCGTCATGAAGGCCGAAGTAGCCGCCGAACACGACCAGATTCTCTTTGACGGTGAAATCGGGGTCGAGGTTGTCGAATTGCGGCACGACGCCGACGCGCGCCCGCGCCTCGCGCGCGCGCCGCGGCACCGGCTCGCCGAGCAGCGCGATCTCGCCTTCGTCGGCGTCGATCAGACCGAGACAGAGCTTGAGCGTGGTGGTCTTGCCTGCGCCGTTGGGACCGAGCAGGCCGAAGCACTCGCCCGGCGCGACCTCGAGATCCACCCCGGCCACGACCTCCGCGCCGGCGTAGCGCTTGCGCAGGCCGCGAACCGCGAGCGCCGCGGCGCTCATGCGCGCCAGTTGTGCCGCACGATGCCGCGCAGCACCTGCAGCTTCCTGTGGAAGAAGTGGTCTGCGCCCGGCACCACGATCACCGGCAATTCCTGCGGCCGCGCCCAGTCCAGCACCGACGCGAGCGGCACGGTCTCGTCGCGCTCGCCGTGAATGACCAGCGTGCCCTCGGGCACCGGCGGCACATCGAAGCTGTCCACTGCGATTCCGACCAGCAGCATGCGCTGCGGCGCGGCCCTCTGCGCCAGCCGGGACTGCATCGCGGCGCCGAACGAGAATCCCGCGAGCGCGAGCGGCAGCTGGCCGAACTCGCGCTGCGCCCAGGCAAGCGCCGCGGCAAGGTCGTCGACTTCGCCGCGACCTTCGTCGTAGCCGCCTTCGCTCGCGCCGACGCCTCGGAAATTGGGCCGCAGCGCGACGCAGCCCTGCTCGAGCAGCGCGCGCGCCAGGGTCTGAACCACCTTGTTGTCGAGCGTGCCGCCGAACAGCGGATGAGGGTGTGCGATCAGCACGAGGCCGCGCGGGGCGCCGGCCGGGACGTCGATCGCGCACTCGATCCGCCCGGCGGGCCCGGCGAGCAGCTCGCGCCGGGTCGTCGCGCGCATCAGATCCTCAGCCGCTCGACGATGCGACCGTGCCGGACGTGCTCCTCGATGATCTCGTCGATGTCGCTGCGGTCGACATAGGTGTACCAGACCGCCTCAGGGTAGACCACGATGCAGGGGCCCTCCTCGCAGCGGTCGAGGCAACCTGCCTGGTTGATGCGCACCTTGCCCTCGCCCGCCAGGCCGAGCTCCTTGACGCGCTGCTTCGCGTAGTCGCGCATTTCCGTCGCGCCTTTCGCATTGCAGCTGACGCGCTCGGCCGGATCGCGCTGGTTACAGCAAAAGAAAACGTGCCGTTCGTAATAGGACATGAGGCAGGGATTCTACAGGCAACGACCTAGCCGGCCGCCCGGGTGCGGCGCGCGGCGAGCCAGATCAGGTATGCCAGCGCGGCGAACGGCCAGGCCGAAGCGACCACCTTGGTGAGTCCGTTGAAATTGAGGAAGCGGCCCGCCTGCCACTCGCCCAGCGTGGCCGCAAGATACGGGTTAGCCGGCGCGAGGTTGACCAGCACGGTGGCCGCCATCAGCAGCACCGCCGCGAGCACCAGGCGCCCGACCCGGGGCAGCGAAAGTGCCGCGAAGGCCCCCACCAGGCCGGCGGCGAGGCCCTGCGCGGCGCCAGGCGTGAGCCAGTCGAACACGTGCTCGGCGCGCATGAGGATCTCGAACGCCAGCGTTCTTGTCGCCAGCGCGCAGACGAGCAGCCCGATGATCATCAAGCGCAGCGGCCGGCCCGGGACGGCAATGACCGATACCAGCAAGGCCACCGCGACCAGGTTGGCGGCGGTCGTGAACGCTTCGACCGAGATGAACAGCGCCGGCGGATGCGGCGCGCCTCCCGGCGCGCTGAGCAGATCCCTCAGGTCGCCCGCGCCGAACAGCAGCATCGCCGGATTGAGCTGAGTGAACATCCAAAGCGCGAGCAGCACCAAGCCCAGGTCGGCGGCGTGGCCGGGCAGGATGGCTTGCGCGCGCAGCCGCTTGAGCGGACCGCCGTCGAGCAGCCATGTCGCAAGCCGGATGCCGAGCGCCGCACCGGCGAGCGCGCCGGCGAGGTTGCACGCCACATCTAGATTGGACGGCACCCGCGTCGGCAGGAAGCTCTGCGCCGCCTCCATCAGCATCGAGAGCAAGGCGCCGCTGGCGCCCGCCGCCGCAAGCGCGTATCCGCCGCGCAGCCGTGGATAGACCGCCAGCACGCAGAACAACCCGTACGGCAGATATCCGAGCAGGTTCGCGACGATGTCGAACGCTGTGACGTAGCGCGGCGGCGATGCGGTCAGATAGGCGAAGGCCGACAGGCCCTGATCGCGCCAGCCCGACAGGGGATACAGCGACGCATACACGACCAGCAGGGCGTAGACGACGAACAGGGAGCGGGCCAGGGGCGACGCGCGCATCGTCCCATTCTAGCCGCGCGGACGGCGGCTCAGCGGGTCGCCGCGGCCCGCCGTTGCGCCGGCTGTCGCAGCTGCGGCATCAGCGACCCGATCACCATCCAGGTTATGGCGGCGAAGAACCCCGCCAGCTGGGGCGGCACCAGCGCGTCGGGCGCGAGCGCCTCCAGTGCCAGCCAGGTCGCCATGCCGAAGGCGATCGAAAGCAGCGCGCCCTGCGAATTGGCGCGCTTCCAGTAAAGGCCCGCCACCAGCGGCACGAACGCCCCGACCAGCGTCACCTTGTAGGCGTTGCCCACCATCTCGTAGATCCCCGAGCTCGAGTTGAGCGCGAACAGCGTCACCATGAGCGCGAAGCCCGCGACCACCGCGCGCATGGTCCACAGCAGCTGGCGATCGCCCAGGTCCCTGCGCAGGAAGCGCTTGAGCACGTTCTCGGTGAATGTCACCGAAGGTGCGAGCAGCGTGCCGCTGGCGGTCGACATGATCGCCGACAGCAGCGCGCCGAAGAACATGATCTGCGCCAGCTGCGGCGTGTGCGCGAGCACGAGTTGCGGCAGGATATGCTGCGGATCGCTCTGCAGGTGGGATTTCACCAGGTCGGAGTCGATCAGGAACGCCGAATAGCCGAGGTACATCGGAACGAAGGCGAAGAAGAAATACAGCACGCCCCCCGTCACGGTCGCCCACACCGAGATACGCACCGTGCGCGCCGAGGTGACGCGCTGGAATACGTCCTGCTGCGGAATCGAGCCGAACATCATGGTGATCGCGGCGCCGAAGAACCACAGCATGTCGCGCAGCTTGGGCTCGGGCAGGAACTGCATGCGGCCCGCGTTCTGGGCATGCGCGAGCACCGCGTGCACCCCTCCGGCCTGATCTCCGACCACCCAGGCGATGTACAGCATGCCGACGACGATGATCGTCATTTGCATGAAATCGGTCCACGCCACCGACACCATTCCGCCGAACATCGTATAACCGGTGACGATCGCCGCACCGAGCATGATCGCCACCGGTGTCGCGAGCGCGCCGCCCGAGAGCACATTGAACACCAACCCCAGGGCGACGATCTGGGCGGATACCCAGCCCAGGTACGAGGCGACGATCGCGAGGCTGGTCAGCATCTCCACCGTCGGGTTGAAGCGCCGGCGGTAGAAGTCGCCGATGGTAAGCAGGTCCATCTTGTACAGTTTGGCGGCGAAGAACAGCCCCACCAGCACCAGGCACATGGAGGAGCCGAAGGGGTCCTCCACCACGCCGCCGAGCCCGGTCTCGATGAATCGCGCCGGTATCCCGAGCACGGTCTCGGAGCCGAACCAGGTCGCGAACACGGTCGCGGTCACGACGTAAAACGGAAGCGATCGCCCGGCGACCGCGTAGTCCCTGGTGTTGTGCACGCGCAGGCCAGCATACAGCCCGATGCCGATCGAGGCGGCGATGTACAGGACGACGAACCAGATGACCGAGGAGTGGACCATGTCTGCTCTACGGCGCCGAAGTCTACAACAGACCCGCCAGCTTCAGCGCAAGCGCGACCGCCAGCAGCGCGACCAGGCCGGCAAGCAGGCCGTTGCGGCGCGCGTTCTGCGCGCCCAGCCGTGCCAGCGCCCGCTCGATCGTGCCGAGCCGGTCCTCGGCTACGGCTCGGTGCACCAGTCGCGGCAGTTGCGGCAGCGTCGCGGCCCAGTACGGCGCCTCTTGCCGTAGCGCCTTGAGCAGGCCGCGCCAGCCTATCTGTTCGCTCATCCAGCGCTCGAGGTACGGCTTTGCGGTCTGCCACAAGTCGAGCTCGGGATCGAGCTCGCGCCCCAGTCCCTCGATATTGAGCAGCGTCTTTTGCAGCATCACCAGCTGGGGCTGGATTGCGACGTTGAAGCGGCGCGAGGTCTGGAACAGGCGCAGCAGCAGCTTGCCGAAGTAGATTTCCTTCAGCGGCCGGGCGAAAATCGGCTCGCACACGGCGCGAATCGCCGCCTCGAACTCGTCCACGCGCGTCTCCTCCGGCACCCAGCCGGCGTCCAGGTGCGCCTGCGCCACGCGCCGGTAGTCGCGGTTGAAGAACGCGATGAAGTTCTGCGCCAGGTAGTTCTTGTCGGTTTCCGTCAGCGCGCCCATGATCCCGAAATCAAGCGCCACGTAGCGGCCGTCGTCGGCGACGAAGATGTTGCCGGGGTGCATGTCGGCATGGAAGAAGCCGTCGCGGAACACCTGGGTGAAGAAGATCTCGACCCCGGCCCGCGCCAGGCGCGGGATGTCGATGCCTTTCGCGCGCAGGGTCGCAACCTGCGACACCGGGGTGCCGTGCATGCGCTCCATCACCATCACGCGCTGCGAGCACCAGTCCCAGTAGATCTCGGGCACCAGCAGCAGCGTTGAATCGACGAAATTGCGCCGCAACTGGCTCGCGTTCGCGGCCTCGCGCATCAGGTCCAGCTCGTCCTCGAGATGGCGCGAGAACTCTGCCACCACTTCGCGCGGCTTGAGCCGGCGACCGTCGACCCACAGCCGCTCGATCAGCCCGGCGGCGGACTCGAGCAGCGCGAGGTCCTTCGCCACCGCCGCCTCGACGTGCGGCCGCAGCACCTTGACTGCCACCTCGCGCCCGTCGTGCAGAATCGCCAGGTGCACTTGCGCAATCGAGGCGCTCGCGACCGGATCGCGCTCGAATTCGCTGAACACCTCGGCAATGCTCCTGCCCAGGGAGCGCTCGATCTCCTCCGCCGCCTGAGCGGAGGGAAAGGGCGGCACCCGGTCCTGCAGCTTGGCCAGCTCGTCGGCGATGTCTGACGGCAACAGGTCGCGGCGGGTGGACAATACCTGGCCGAACTTGACGAAGATCGGTCCCAGCGTCTCAAGCGCGCGCCTCAGGCGCACCGCGCGCGGGCCGGCATCCGAGCGCGCGAAGAGGGCGATCAGGCGGTTGTGCTCGAAGCGCGGGACCAGCTGGTGCAGCCCGAAGCGCAATCCGATCGAGATGATGCGCAGCAGGCGGAACAGGCGGGACACGGCTCGGCTCAGGCGATCCGCTCGACGCGCTTTTCCAGGCGCTCGATGGCGTCGCGCAGGCGCGCAATGCCGGCGGCGAGTGGCTCGAGCTCGGGTCGCGGCACCACCATGCGCTTTTCCTCCACGGCGTATTCGACCAGGCTCTGTGCAAGGCGCTGCGCCGCGTCGGCCTGCCAGCCGACCAAGTCCCGCGCAAGAGTCACCATCCGTCGCGCCGCGACGTCGCCGACCAGCCGCGACAGGTCCTCCTCGGGGTCCCAGCGCAGGTGTCGCACCAGCAGCATCACCTCGCTCGCCAGACGCGCGTTCCCCGTCACCTCAACGGCGCGCATCAGGTGCTCTTCGCCGCGCGCGAAGGCCGCGAACGCGTCGGCCCCGAGCGCCAGCGTGAGCGAAGGTTGGGCGGCGTCATCCGCTGCAGGGGCGACGCGCCCGTCGGCGCGGATCGACAGCCGCAGCCCGGGAAGCGGCGGCGCGGTGATCGCCACCGTCTCGCCCCCGAACGGCACGAGGCGTTCGCGTGCCCACGGCTCGGCATCGAGCAGGTGGTTGAGCGCGGACGCGAAGGGGTGATCGAGCAGCATCGGGAATTCAGGAAATACGAAGGCCACCTCGCGGTGGCCTTTACGTGCGTCTAACCGTTCTCAGTGCATCTGCTGGATGCCGGCGAGCAGCCAGCCGGAAGCGCCCTCAGCGGGCTTGGCGAGGTTCCATACCTGCACGAATCCGACCGGCTCGGCGCCCGGCGCCGCGCACGCCATCCCCGAAAAGCGCACGCTCGCCAGTTGCCCGCCCGCCTCGACGCCGACCTCGAGCAGGTCGGCGTTGAGCGCGACGACGTCGGCCTGGCGCGCGCCGCCGCCCGCCTTGAGCTTGTCATACATCTCTGCCGTGGTGAACTCGCGCACCTGGTGCAGTCGGCCAAGATCGTGCGCGGCCTGCAGTTTCACGAAGTTGAGCTTCGCGCCGCGCAGGAACTCAGCGGCGTCGAAGCCCGCAGGCGCCTGCGTCGCGCCTGGCTGCGGCTCTGGGGCGACGAACCCGGTGGCCTGCGACGGCGGTGGCGCGGGAACGGTCTCGGCCCCCAGGCCGGCGAACTGCGGCGTAGCGGCCGGCTCGGGCCGAGCCTTGCCGAACAAGCGCAGCGCCACAGCCGCGACCCCCGCCAGCAGCGTGAGGATGAAGGCCGCGCCGAAGCCGCTGCCGCCGAACAGCGACCCGAGCAGGCCGCCGAGGGCGAGCGCGCCCAGAGTCGGCAGCCAGCCGCCGTGCGTGGCGGCCGGGGCAGCGTCGGCCGCAAGGAGCGCTGCGCCGAACAGCGCGCCCGAGACCCCGACCAGCAATCTGCCCATGCCGAATTCCCTCTGCTACGCGATCAGGTACATCCTACCGCAGCCGCCGGCTCAGACGCGATAGCCGCGGTGAACCGCAACCACGCCGCCGGTGAAATTGAAGTACTCGACCTGGCACAAGCCCGCGCGCTCCATCATTTCAGCGAGCGTCGTCTGATCGGGATGCATCCGGATCGATTCGGCGAGATAACGATACGCCGCGGCATCGCCGGCCACGCGCTCCCCCATCCACGGCAAGAGCTTGAAGGAGTACAGGTCATAGACGCGCTCGAACGGCTTCCACACGTGCGAAAACTCGAGCACCAGCAAGCGGCCGCCGGGTTTGAGCACGCGCGCCATCTCGGCCAGCGCGGCGTCCTTGTGCGTCATGTTGCGCAGGCCGAAGCCCACCGTCACGCAGTCGAACCACGAGTCGGGAAACGGCAGCCGCTCGGCATCGCACTGCACTGCCGCCGCGAGGCAGCCGGCATCGAGCAGCCGATCGCGCCCGCGCGCGAGCATGCGGCCGTTGATGTCGGTTACCAGAACCTGGCCGCTCGGTCCGGCGCGGCGCGCCAGGGCGCGCGCGAGGTCCCCACTGCCGGAGGCGACGTCGAGCACCCGCTCGCCCTGCCGAATCCTGGCGAGCGCAACCGCGAAGGCTTTCCATGCGCGGTGCAGGCCGAGCGACATGAGGTCGTTCATCAAGTCGTAACGGTCGGCCACCCGGTCGAACACCTGCGCCACGCGCACGGCCTTCTCGCCCGCCGCGACACGCTCAAAGCCGAAGTCTGTTTCCTTTGATTCTGACATTTTAATAGAATGTGAGTGCTCGCTCCGAATTCGGCTGATCCGCACGAGGCAAGTCAGTGAATGATACTACCGGGGCGACGCAACATTTCCGTCATGAAACCTTCTTAGAATTGTCGCAGAGCGCGATCGAGGTCAGTGCATGGCTGTAAACATACTCGTGGTCGAGGACGAGCCGGCGATCCAGGAACTGATCGCGGTCAACCTCGAGCACGCGGGCCATAATGTCATCCGCGCCAAGGACGCCGAGACCGCCCTCCGCCTGGTGAAAAGCGCGCTGCCCGACCTGCTGCTCGTGGACTGGATGCTGCCGGGCATGTCGGGCGCCTCGCTCGCCAAGGTCCTGCGCCAGGACGAGCGCACGCGCCAGATCCCGATCATCATGCTCACCGCGCGGGCCACGGAACAGGACAAGGTCGCAGGACTGGAAGCTGGCGCGGACGATTACGTCACCAAGCCGTTCTCGCCCAAGGAATTGGTGGCGCGGATCAAGGCTGTGCTGCGGCGGCGCGCGCCCCAGGCGACCGACGACCCGGTCGAGGTCGCGGGGCTGCGCCTCGACCCAGCCACCCGGCGCGTGTTCGGTAATCGCACCGTGCTCGAAATCGGCCCGACCGAGTTTCGCCTGCTGCACTTCCTGATGACGCACCCGGAGCGGGTGCATTCGCGCGCCCAGCTGCTCGACAAAATTTGGGGCGACCACGTGTTCATCGAGGAGCGCACGGTGGACGTTCACATCCGGCGGCTGCGCAAGTCGCTCGAGAGCACCAGCCACGACCGGATGATCGAGACCGTACGCGGCTCCGGCTACCGGTTTAGCGCCAATCCGGTATAAGTTAAACTCGGTGCTCGTCCGCCAGCGTCGTATTCGGAGGCCAAGCACTTGAATCCGGTCTGGGGCAGCACGCTCGGCGTCGCCATCGTGGCAGCAGGGACCTGGCTGCTCGTGTGGCCGCTGGCCGGGCCGGACTGGGCGTGGGCAGCCGCCGCAGCGGTCCTCGCCGCCCGGGTCAGCTACCACGCGCGGCACCTGGCGTCGTTCCTCGCCTGGCTCGAGCGTCCGGCGCGCGACACCATGCCGGTCGGCAGCGGGATCTGGGAGGAGGCCTTCGCCCGCCTGCACCAGCATCTGAAAAAGCGCGACGACGAGCAACAGGGCCTGCTGCGCGCCCTGGGGCGCTTTCGCGCCGCCGGCCGCGCGCTGCCCGACGGGGTGGTCATCCTGGACGCGGAAGATCACATCGAATGGTCCAACCCGACCGCCGAGCGGCACTTCGGCATCGACGCGCGGCGTGATTTCGGCCAGACCATCACTAACCTGGTGCGCCAGCCCGATTTCATCGCCTGCCTCGAGCGCCACGAGCATCTCGAGCCGCTCACGCTGCACTCGACGCGCAGCGACGCCGCCCTCTCGGTGCGCGTAATCGAGTTCGGCGCCGAGCAGAAGCTGCTCATGTCACGCGACGTCACGATCGAGCAGCGGCTGGAAACCATGCGGCGCGATTTCGTCGCCAATGTCTCGCACGAGCTTAAAACGCCGGTCACGGTGCTTTCCGGATTCGTCGACACCCTGGGCGACGAGTCGATCGAGCTGAGCAGCGCTCAGCGCAAGCGCTTCCTAACGCTGATGGACGAGCAGGCGCGCCGCATGCGCCGCCTGATCGAGGATCTGCTGACGCTGTCGGCGCTCGAAGCGGGCGGCGTGCCCGAGGACGAGCAGGCGATCGAGGTGAGGCCGTTCATCGAGAAGCTGGGCGAGGAGGCGCGCTCTCTCTCCGGCGGCCGCCACCGCATCGGCGTGGTCGTCGAGCGCGACTGTCGTCTGACCGGGAGCGCGGAAGAGCTGAAGAGCGCGTTTTCGAATCTGGTCTCCAACGCGGTGCGCTACACGCCGCAAGGCGGATCGGTGCAGCTTGTCTGGCGCATCGAGGACGGACGCGGCATGTTCAGCGTCCAGGACAACGGCATAGGCATCGAGGCGCGCCATATCACACGGCTCACCGAGCGCTTCTACCGCGTCGACAGCAGCCGTTCGCGCGAGACGGGCGGCACCGGGCTCGGCCTCGCTATCGTCAAGCACGTGCTTACGCGGCACCAGGCGACGCTCGACGTGCGCAGTGAACTGGGGCGAGGCTCGACATTCAGCGCCGTGTTCCCGACGCAGCGGATCGCCCTTCCCGGCCAGGCGCTCGCAGCCGCCTGAGGCGTAGCGTCAGGGCAGAATCTCGTAGGCGACGCGCTCGAAATCGCTGCCGCGCTCGATCAGCTCGGTAAGCCTCACCCGCACCGCCGAATCGACATAGACCTCGACGACCCGCTTCGGCTTGTACCAGCCCGACGGCAGCACCAGCGTCGGCGGCGCGTCGAGCGCTGGCACCGCGGTCAGCGACAACGCCTGTACGTATTGGGCGTCGATCGCGTTCAAGCCGGTTGCCCGCACGGCGGTCTCGGCGGGCAGCCCGGGCAACAACCGCACGCCCGCATGCAGATCGCCGTTGCTGGCAGTCATCAGCCAGCGGACCTGGCCGAGCATGAAGTTGGTGCTGTCGACCGGGCGCACGGAGACCAGCTGCCCGTGCGAGTAGCGCTTGCCGGGTTCGGCCGCGACGCGCACCATGCGCAGCCCCTGAGCGCTGTCGTTCTCCAACCGCCACTGCTCGAGCGCGAAACCCTGCGCAACGCCGTAGTCGTCTTCGTGGCTGGTCCTGATGCGCCCGAAAGTCGCAATCTCCTGGCGCTGCTTCTGACTCAGCTCACGCTGATCGCCAGGCTGGCGGAACGCGCGCCCGCAGATGAAGTAATGGATCGCGGGCAACCCCTGGCAGGCGAGCGCAGCGTCCGCGATGCGGCGCCGCTCCTGGCCGCGACCCGGACGCGCCTGACACCACTGCCGGTACAGGAACACGAGCAGTTGCTCGCACGACGGCTGGACGCAGTCCTCGCCCAGCGCGAGCTTGGCCGGCGATTCTCCCTTGCGCAGCAGCCCTATGCGGTTGCGAAGGCTCTTGGCCAGGCGCTGGGTGCCGAGATAGCGCGGCTCCTCGACGCGGACGTCGTCGTCTTCGACCCGCTCGGCGGTGCGGTCGCCCATCAGGTCGATCACCATCGGCGCCAAGTCCTCCTCCTGGATCGGCCTGCGCGAGATGTCGACCTTCTCGGCCCATCGCTCGAGCAGGAATGCGACGAAGGTCAGCTGGCGCTGCCCGAGCTCGTTCGGGTTGCATGCGCCCATCATGACGGCGCGGATATAGGCGATGCGCGGCGAGGTATCGTGCACGTCGCGGTTCAGGTAGTCCTTGACCGGCTCCTCTTCCACCCCGAGCGCCTCGGCCTTCGCGTACGCCTCGTGCAGCAGGCGCCAGTCGCGCCCTGGGACCTGGCGATAAGCGCGGTAGTGGTGAAACATCTTCAGGCCGATATAGGCCAGCGCCCGCTGCGCGACCAGCGCCGCCTGGCCGCGTAGTCCCGGCTCGCCCTCCGCGACGGGATCCAGGCAGCGCATATAGCCGACGCGCATTTCGTCCCAGAGAGCGATCGTCTCCTCGAAGATGCGCGCCTCCGCCTCCACCATCGGCAGTGCGCGGTTGGTGAAGCGCTTGGCCTGTTCGATTTGCACGAAGTTCACCGCTTCACGCAGAGTCTCCATCACGCCCAGGCGAAGGAGCGCCTTGGTCGGGAAACGGTTGAATTCCCTGACCTGCTCGTACAACTGGCGCTGCGCCGTTGCGACGTTCGCCAGCGGAACGTTCTCCAGCCATCCCTTGCAAGCGGGCTCGTCGATGAACTCGGGCGACGCGTGGGCCACCAGTTCGGGCAGATCGAGGTCGGTCATGGCTTTCGGCTCATCCCGCCGCGCGCTCGAGCAGCGCCGCGAGGCTCGTGCCGAGCCGCGCGTCCGGCACCGCGGCGCGACCTTCGCCGGGCACGCCGCCCGCGCGCCGCGGCGTAGCCCAGATCGGATCCGGGAAGGTGCGGTCGTCAGCATGGCGCGCGATCACGTGCCAATGCAGATGCGGCACCTGGTTGCCGAAGCTGGCAAGGTTGACCTTGTCCGGCCGGAACAAATCGCGCAGCGCGGCTTCGCAAGCGAAGACTGCGCGCATCAGCCGCTCGCGTTCGCCGGCGCCGAGGTCCGTCATCTCACTCGCGTGTCGATTGAGGATCACGCGGCAATAGCCCGGGTAGTCGATTGAGGAAACACGCACGATACGACAGAAATCGTCGCGCCACAGTACCGACCCTCCGTCGCGCTCGCACAATTCGCAACCCATGCTGTTCGGGGCCCGCTAGAGCAGCACGCGCTCGATGCCGCCGGCATTCGCTTTGCGCACGAACTCCGGCAGCCAGTCATCGCCGAGCAGGCGCCGCGCCATCTCGACGACAATATAGTCGGCTTGCGCCCCGGTGTCATCCGAGAACCTTGCCAGCCCCTGCAGGCAGGACGGGCAGGATGTGAGAATTTTCACACTTTGCCCGGGCTCCCCGCCGCCGCTACGTGCAACGTCCTTCCTCAGCTCCTGCTCCTTGCGCAGCCGCACCTGAGTCGAGACGTCCGGCCGTGTCAGCGCCAGGGTGCCGGACTCGCCGCAGCAGCGCGCCGACAGCGTCACCTGCGAGCCGGTGAGCGCGCTCGCCACCTCGAGCGGCTGGTAGACCTTGATCGGGGAGTGGCAGGGATCGTGATACACGTAGCGCTGGCCCGAAACGCCCTCGAGCCTGACGTCCTTCTCGAACAGGTACTCGTGGATGTCCAGCAGGCGGCAGCCTGGGAAGATCTTGTCGAACTCGTACTTCTCGAGCTGATCCATGCACGTGCCGCACGAAACGATCACGGTGCGGATGTCGAGGTAATTGAGCGTGGTTGCGAGGCGGTGGAACAGCACCCGGTTTTGCGTGATGATGCGCTCGCCGCGCTCGGCCTCTCCCGCCGCAGTCTGCGGATAGCCGCAACACAGGTAGCCCGGCGGCAGCACGCACTGGACGCCGACGCGGTAGAGCATCGCCTGGGTCGCCAGGCCGACCTGCGAAAACAGGCGTTCCGAGCCGCAGCCCGGAAAATAGAACACCGCATCGGAGTCTTCGCTCACCTTCGCGGGGTCGCGCACGATCGGCACGATCTTCGGGTCCTCGATGTCCAGCAGCGCGCGTGCCGTTTTCTTCGGCAAACCGCCCGGCATCGGCTTGTTGACGAAATGCAGGATGCGGGCCGCCGCGCCTGGGCGCCCCGTGCTCGAGGGGGGGCGCGCGGTCTGTGCGCGCGCGAGGCCCAGTCCCTTGGCGGCGCGATACGCGATGCGCTGCAGCCGGTAACCCCAGTCGATCATCAGCTTGCGCGCGAGCTTGACCGTGCGCGGATCGGTCACGTTCAAGAACAGCATCGAGGCGCGGGTGCCCAGGTTCGCGCGCCGCTTGCCGCTGCGGCGCAGGAGATTGCGCATCGCGATCGACACGTTGCCGAAGTCGATGTCCACCGGGCAGGGGCTTTCGCACTTGTGGCACACCGTGCAGTGATCGGCGACGTCTCCGAACTCGTCGTAGTGCGCGAGCGCAACGCCGTGGCGGGTTTGCTCCTCGTACAGGATCGCCTCGACGAGCAATGAGGTTGCCAGAATCTTGTTGCGCGGCGAATACAGCAGGTTCGCGGCCGGCACGTGGGTGGCGCACACCGGCTTGCACTTACCACAGCGCAGGCAGTCCTTGATCGAGTCGGACACTCCGCTCAGGTCGGATTGCTCGAGGATGAGCGACTCGGCGCCGATCAGCGAGAAGCTGGGCGTATAGGCGTTGGCAAGGTCGCCGCCCGCGAGCAGCTTGCCCGCGTTGAAGCGACCTTCGGGATCGACTGCCTGCTTGTAGGCGCGGAAAGGCTCGATTTCCCCGGCCTCGAGGAATTCCAGCTTGGTGATTCCGATGCCGTGCTCGCCCGAGATCACGCCGCCGAGCGACCTCGCGAGCCGCATGATGCGCGCGACCGCCTGGTTCGCGCGCTGCAGCATCGCGTAGTCGTCGGAATTCACCGGAATGTTGGTGTGCACGTTGCCGTCGCCCGCATGCATGTGCAGTGCGACGAACACGCGCCCGCGCAGCACCCGCCGGTGGACCGCCTCCGCCCCTTCCAGCACCGGGCCGAATGCTATTCCGGAAAAGATTCGGCGCAGCTCGTCGCGCACCTCGGTTTTCCACGACAGCCGCACGGCGCGGGACTGAAGCGCGCCGAACTGCGCGTCCAGGTCGACTGTCAGACCCTGCCAGCGCGCGCGCACGGCCTGGATCAGCTCCAGCGCCTGCAGCGGCCGGTCGCCCAGCACTTCCTTCGCAGGCAGCCGTTCCTCGAGATGGTAGAGCGGCAGCTCGCCCCCGAAGTAGGCTTCCAGGGCGTCCAGCAATTCGAGCTTGTTGGCCAGCGAGAGCTCGATGTTGATGCGCTCGATGCCGTCGGTATAGTCGCCCAGGCGCTCGAGCGGGATCACCACGTCCTCGTTGATCTTGAACGCGTTGGTATGCTTGGCGATCGCCGCGGTGCGCGCGCGGTCGAGCCAGAATCGCTTGCGCGCCTCGGGCGAAACCGCGACGAAGCCCTCGCCGCCGCGTGCGTTTGCGATCCGTACCACGGCCGAGGCGGCGCTGGCGACCTCGTCGACCTGGTCGCCGACGATGTCGCCGATCAGCACCATGCGCGGTCGCTGGCTGCGGCGCGACTTGGTCGCGTAGCCGACCGCCTTGACGTAACGCTCGTCGAGATGCTCGAGCCCGGCCAGGGTAGCGCCGGGCTGGGCATCGAGATGGCGCTTCACTTCGACAATCGCCGGCACCGCCTCGTGAGCCGAGCCGAAAAACTCGAGGCACACGGTCCGGGTGTGCGCCGGCATACGGTGCAGGATAAAGCGCGCCGAAACGATGATTCCGTCGGTGCCCTCCTTCTGCACTCCGGGCAGCCCGGCAAGGAACTTGTCGGTGACGTCCTTTCCCAAGCCCGCCTTCCGGAAACGCGTCGCAGGTATCTCGAGCACGCGCTCTTCGACGAGCTTCCTGCCGCCCGCGCCGTAGCGGCGCAGCCTGAAGCGCGCCTCGGGCGCATCGTGGATCTTGCCCAGGTTGTGGCCGACGCGATCGATCTCGAGCCACTCCGCATCGGGCGTGACCATGCGCCACGAAGCGAGATTGTCGATCGCCGTGCCCCACAGCACGGCCTTCTTTCCGCCCGCGTTCATCGCCACGTTGCCGCCGATGCACGAGGCGTCGGCCGAAGTCGGGTCGACAGCGAACACGAGTCCGTCGGCCTCGGCCGCCTCCATCACGCGGCGCGTGACGACGCCCGCGCCGCAGCGGATCGTGGGCACCTGGCGCGCGACGCCCGGCAGCTCGGTCCACTCGACCTCGCCCAGGGACTCCAGCTTCTCGGTATTCAGCACCGCCGAGCGCCGCGTCAGGGGCACCGCGCCGCCGGTGTAGCCCGTGCCGCCGCCGCGCGGGATGATCGTCAGCCCAAGCGCGATCAGGGCCTTCACCACCGGCAGCACCTCCTCTTCGCTGTCGGGCGAGACCACGACGAACGGGTACTCGACGCGCCAGTCGGTCGCGTCGGTGACGTGCGACACGCGCGCGAAGCCGTCGAACGCGATGTTGTCCCGGCGCGTGGCACGCGCCAGCCGGCGGCGGGCCTTCGCGCGCAGCTTGCGCGTCGCGTCGAACGAGGCTGCGAAGCCATCCAGCGCCGCAAGCGCGGCGTCCAACAGGCGCGACACTTTTTCGTTTTCCCCGCGCCGGCGCTCGATCTCCTCCAGCCGCCGGCGCATCCCGGCCAGCACCTTCGCGCGACGCTTCGGATGCTCGAGCAGGTCGTCCTCGAGATAGGGATTCCTCAGGATGACCCACATCTCGCCCAGCACTTCGTACAGCATCCGCGCCGAGCGCCCGGTGCGCCGCTCGGTGCGCAGCTCCGAGACCAGCTCCCACGCCGGCTGCCCGAGCAGGCGCAGCACGATCTCGCGGTCGGAGAATGAGGTGTAGTTGTACGGGATCTCGCGCAGGCGCGGCGGCATGGGCCGGATTCTAGTCCCCTGCTGCGACGCGGCAACCACGCTGGGCAAGGGGACTCAGCCCGCTTCCGGCAAGCCGAAGATGTCCCGGTAGCTTACGTAAAAGCTTGCGACAAGGGTCGGAAGCATGACCAGGAACAACGGATACACGAACGCCTCGAGGCGCACCGGCAGCGTGCCGCCCGTAAAGAGCAACAGTGCGCTGAGGGCGAAAGACGGCGCCACGACGGTCATCAGTGCGGTGACCGCGCCATAGGCAAGGAACGCGCGCCAGTTCAACGCGCACGCCAAGAAGCTGAAGAAAAGCGCCTTCCCAACCCCAATGCCGTGCCAAGCAACGAGCACCGGCCCGAACCAGTACATCATCATCACCGGAAGATAGACGGCGATCGCGAGCAGCATCGCCCCGAATACGCTCCCGTCATCCGCCCCGGCGCCCCCTGCAGGCGAGCCGACAAGCATCGAGTGCGCCAGCGCGCCGCCGTCGACCAGCGCGGTTGCGCCCAGCAGCAGCGCGAGGCACGCGAGAAACACAAGACCGAGTCCGAGCTGACGCGGGAGATTCTCGCGAAAGGCGCAAAAGAGATTGTCCAGCGCCAGCGGCCCGCCGCGGGCCGCGGCGCGGCTCGCGGCCATGAAGCCGACCGAGAACGGCGGCACCAGGACCGGCGCCACGAAAACGCCCACCAGTGGCACGAGCAATACCAGGTTCATCAGCAGCCAATACGAAAAGACCAGCGCCATCCAGGACAGCGGCGCGGCACGGAACAGCCGCCAGCCCTCCCCAAGCCAGCGCGCGCCGCGTCCTGCCGCCACGATCCGCGCGGGCGTCGCCATCAGTCCACCCAGGGCACGTCCGACGTCCCCACGCGCAGCGTCAAAATGTCGCGAAAGTGCGCCGGATCGTGCGCGTGCACCAGCATCCCGGGGCGCGGGAGGTGAAAATCGTGCAGCCGCGAAAGCCAGAAGCGCAGCGCCGCGGCGCGCAGCATCACCGGCCAGGCGCCGCGTTCGAGCGCGCTGAACGGGCGCAGCGCGGCGTACGCCGCGAGCAGCGCGCCTGCCCTGGCAGGATCCAGCCCGCGGTCGCGCTCGGGGTCGACCAAGCACCAGTCGTTGGCGCACACGGCAAGATCGAACAGCAGGCAGTCGACGCCGGCGAAGTAGAAGTCGATCACGCCCGAGATGCGCTCACCTTCGAATAATGCGTTGTCGCGGAACAGGTCGGCGTGCACCGGCCCGCGCGGCAAGTCGGGAAAGCGGTACAGCGACTGCAAACGCAGCTCCTCGTCCAGCAGGGCCTGCGCCTCGGCGTCGAGGAAGGGTCGTACCTCGCGCGCGGCGGCGCGCCACCACTTGGGCCCGCGCGGGTTGTCGAGGTATTCGTGGTAGGAGCGGCCGGCAAGGTGCATGCGCCCGAGCAGCGCTCCGAGCTCGGCACACTCGTGCGCGCCCGGGCGCTCGATCGAGCTGCCGGAGAGCCGCGTCACCAGCGCCGCGGGCTTGCCGTTCAGCCGCGACAGGTACTCGTCGGACAGGTCGGCCATCGGCGCCGGGCAGGGTATGCCGTGGCGCGCGAGATGCGCCATCAGTCCGAGATAAAACGGTAGCTCGGCCGCCGGCAGACGCTCAAACAGGGTAAGCACGTAGCGTCCCTGGCTGGTGGTCACGAAGTAGTTGGTGTTCTCGATTCCTGCCGCGACCGGCTCTAGGGCGGCGAGGCTGCCGACCGAATAGTTGCGCAGCCACTCGGCGAGCTGGGATTCGGAAACGGGGGTGTAAACCGACATGGACCGCTGGCTAGGCTCCGTCCGATCGGGCGCCCGGCGCGGGCAGTGGAGCCGGATTCACTCCCAGGTCTTGATCGGCCACATCGGAACGCGCACGCCGTCGTCGAGCGAGTCGCGACGCATCCACGTGCCGTTGCCGCTGGTGTCGATCAGGTAATAGACCGGGCCCTTCTTCGGCGTCACTTTGAGCATGATCACCTGACCGCCCTTGCGGATCGGCTCGACCTTGTCGCCCTCCTGCACCGGAATGCGCACTTGCGGTTCCTGGATCGGGCTGCTTGCCCCCGGCGCCGGGGGCGGCGGGCCGGGCAGCGGCTCGAGCTTCGGCGGCGCCGACGGCTGCGCGAATGCCTGCAGCACGACTGCAGCGAATAGGACTACGGGTAAGCGGCGCATTGGGCAGGCGTTGAACTCGGAATTCTAGCAGAGCGAAAACGTTTAAAAATTGAGCAGGATCTCGCGCCCCGCCGGCCGAACGCCCGCCAGCCGCTCGGTGCCGTCGACGAACTCTGCCATAATGCGGGACAGCCTCCACGCCTCGCGGGAAGAGACTTCGTACGCCGGGTTGGCGAGCTTCGGCAGCTTCTCGTTCTTCATCGTGTCCGGGAACCATCCTGAAAAGACGCTCCTGCTCGTGGACGGGTCCTCGTACCTGTACCGGGCGTTCCACGCGCTGCCGGAGCTGAAGAGCCCGCAAGGCGAGCCCACCGGCGCCATCTACGGCGTGTTGAGCATGCTAAGGCGGCTCGGCACCGACTACAAGGCACAGGCGCGTGCCTGCGTGTTCGACGCCAAGGGCAAGACCTTTCGCGACGAAGCCTACCCGCAGTACAAGGCAAACCGCCCGCCCATGCCGGACGATCTCGCAGCGCAGATCGAGCCGCTCAAGAAGGCGGTCGAAGCGCTCGGCTGGCCGACGCTTGCGATCGAGGGTGTCGAGGCCGACGACGTGATCGCGACGCTCGCCGAGCAGGGCAAGGCCAAAGGCTGGCGCTGCATCATCTCGACCGGCGATAAGGACCTCGCCCAGCTGGTCGACCCGAGCGTCACGCTGGTCAACACGATGTCGAACGAAACCCTGGATGTTGCGGGCGTGCAGCAGAAGTTCGGCGTCGCCCCGGAGACCATCGTCGACTACTTCGCCCTGGTCGGCGACGCGGTCGACAACGTACCGGGCGTCGCCAAGGTCGGGCCGAAGACCGCAGCCAAGTGGATCGCTCAGTTCGGCTCGCTCGACGAGGTGATCGCGCACGCGGGCGAGATCGGCGGAGTGGTAGGCGAGAACCTGCGCAAGACGCTCGACTGGCTGCCGCAGGCGCGCATGCTGCTGAGCGTAAGACGCGACGTGCCGCTGCCGGTCACGCTTGCCGAGCTGGAGGACGGCGCCGCCGACCTCCAGCGCCAGCGCGAATTGTTCGGGCGTTTCGGCTTTCGCTCATGGTTGAGCGAGCTCGGGGCGCCGGCGGCCGGCGCAGGGGCTGCGCCCGCTTCCGCGCCGGAACGGGCCGCGCGTAGACGATATGTCTGCGTGCGCGACGAGCCGGCACTGCGCGCGCTGCTCGGCGCACTGCAGAGCACCGCGCTGGCGGGCTTCGACACCGAAACGACGGGCCTTGAGCCGGTGCAGGCACACCTGGTCGGGATGTCCTTCGCCTACGGCGACACCGCCGCCTACCTGCCGCTCGCGCACGACTACCCCGGAGCGCCGGCGCAGCTCGGCGTCGAGCCCGCGCTCGCGCTGCTGCGCCCCTGGCTGGAAGACGCGGCGCGCGCCAAGGTGGGACAGAACCTCAAGTTCGACGCGCACATCCTCGCCAACCACGGCGTCAAGCTTGACGGAATCGCGCACGATACGCTGCTCGAGTCGTACGTCTACGAGGTGCACGAGCGGCACGACCTCGATTCCCTGGCACAGCGGCACCTAGGCTGGAAAACGATCTCCTACGACGACGTCACCGGCAAGGGCGCGGCGCGGATTCCGTTCTCGGCAGTCGACATCCAGCGCGCTACCGACTACGCGGCGGAGGACGCCGACTGCGCGCTCGCGGTGCACGACGCGCTCTACCCGAAGATCGTCGCCGACGCAAAACTGAACTTCGTCTACCGCGACATCGAGATGCCGGTGCTGCCGGTGCTGCTGCGCATGGAGCGCAACGGCGTGCTGCTCGACAGCGCAAAGCTCGAGGCGCAAAGCCACGAGCTGGGCAAGGAGATGCTCGAGAAGGAACAGAAGGCCTATGAGGCCGCCGGCCAACCCTTCAATCTCAATTCGCCGAAGCAGATCCAGGAAATCCTGTTCGAACGCCAAGGCCTGCCGGTGAAGAAGAAGACGCCCTCCGGTGCGCCATCCACCGATGAGGACGTGCTGGCCGAGCTGGCGCAGGACTACCCGCTACCGAAGGTCCTGCTCGAGTACAGGGGACTGGCGAAACTCAAATCGACTTACACCGACAAGCTGCCGCGCATGGTGAACGCGCGCACCGGGCGCGTGCATACCACTTACTCGCAGGCGGTCGCGGTGACCGGGCGGCTGGCCTCGACCGAGCCCAACCTGCAGAACATCCCGATCCGCACCCCGCAGGGTCGGCGCATCCGCGAGGCTTTCATCGCCCCGCCCGGGTGCCGGATCCTGAGCGCCGATTACTCGCAGATCGAGCTGCGCATCATGGCGCACCTGTCGGGCGACGAGGGCCTGCGCCACGCCTTCGCGCACGGCCACGACGTGCACCGCGCGACCGCCGCCGAAGTCTTCGGCCGCCCGCTGAACGAAGTGACGGCGGACGAGCGCCGCACCGCCAAAGTGATTAACTTCGGCCTGATCTACGGCATGTCCGCGTTCGGGCTGGCGCAGAACCTCGGCATCGAGCGCGCCACTGCCCAGGCCTACATCGAGTCCTACTTCTCCCGCTACCCGGGGGTCCGGCGCTACATGGACGAAACGCGCGAGCGGGCCCGTAAGCAAGGCTACGTCGAGACGGTGTTCGGCCGCCGCCTGTGGCTGGCGGAAATGAAGAGCGGCTCGCCGCAGCGCCGCCAGGCCGCCGAACGCGCCGCGATCAACGCGCCGATGCAGGGCACGGCGGCGGATTTGATCAAGCTCGCCATGGTCACGGTGCAGAAGTGGCTCGACGAGCGCGGCTTCGGCGCAAAGCTGATCATGCAGGTTCACGACGAGCTCGTGCTCGAAGTGCCTCAGAGCGAGCTGGACGAGGTGCGCGAGGGACTGCGAGCGCGAATGCAGGACGTCGCCCAACTCGAGGTGCCGCTGATCGTGGACGTGGGCGTGGGCGCCAACTGGGACGAAGCGCACTAGATTGCAGACTACTTCGCACGATGAGATCGGGCTGAAGCGCACTGCGGTCGGCGTTCTCGCACTGTGCACCGTAATGAACATGCTCTCGCGCGGCATCGGCGAGAGCTATGCGGTGTTTCTGCTGCCGCTCGCGCGCGAATTCGGCGCCGATCGCGCTGCACTCACCGGCGTGTACTCGACCTACATGCTGTTCGCCGGGATGATGTCGCCCCTGGCCGGCATCGCGTTCGACCGTCTCGGGCCGCGTTTTTGCTACTGCGTGGGGTTCGCCCTGTTCGGCTCGGCCTACGCGCTCGCCGGCTGGCTCGACGCGTTGTGGCAACTCTACGTGCTGGTCGGGGTAGCGGGAGGTATCGGCGCGGCGCTGATCGGCATGGTTCCGGCTTCGGGCCTGGCGAACCGGTGGTTCCGCGCCCGGCTCGCCAGCGCGATGGGGGTGCTCTACGCCGCGCTCGGCACCGGGCTGCTGATCATCGCGCCCGGAACGCAGTGGCTGATCGAGCATTACGGCTGGCGCGGAGCCTACCACGCACTCGGCGGGCTGCTGCTCGCGCTGCTGCCGCTGGTGCTCGCGCTGCCGTGGCGGCGCATCGCCGCCGGACCCGTCGAGCGCGCGGCCAGGGGCGAGCACGCCGGCAGCCAGGGAAATTCGTGGACGATCGCGCGCGCGCTCGCCACGCCCGCGTTCTGGGCCCTGTTCGGCGTAATGTTCTTCACCTCCGTGACCACTTACGCGATCGGCGTGCAAGCGGTGGCCTACCTGGTCGAGATCGGATTCACGCCGCTCCAGGCGGCCTCGATCTACGGCCTGGTAGGAATGATCTCGATCGTCGGCATGCTCGGCTCGGGGGTGCTGGCCGAGCGCATCGGCGAACGGCCGGTCGCCACGCTGTCGTATACCTCGACCATCGTCGGCATCGGCATGCTCGCGCTGCTCGCGTGGCACCGCGCTTACGTGCTGGTGGCGGCTTTCGTGCTGCTGTTCGGCACCATGCAGGGCTCGCGCGGGCCGCTGGTGGCGGTGCTCTCGGCGCGCAACTTCTCGGGCGGCGGCCTGGGCACCGTCTACGGCACGATCATGGTCGGCATGGGCTTGGGGGGCGCGGTTGGCTCCTGGGCCGCCGGGACGCTGCACGACCTGACCGGCGACTACCGTGCCGGCTTCCTGCTGGCGGCGCTGTGCGCAGGCGGCGGCCTGACCCTGTTCTGGACGGTGCGCGCGCTGTCGGCGCAACCGCTCAGCGCAGCGCGCCGAACACCTTCCTGATGATGCTCGAGGCCGAACCGACCGGATCCTGGCGGATCTTCTTTTCTTCCTCGGCCATCACCAGAAACAGGCCGTCGAGTGCCTTCTGCGTGACATAGGCATCCAGGTTCGCGTCCTCCTTGCTCACCAGACCGAAGCGCGCGCCCTTGTCCGCGTACTCGCTGTATTTCTCGGCCAACTTCACCCTGGCGGTCGCCTTGCTCACGATCGGCAGGAACCTGGCTCGCAGCTGAACCTCGGTGGTGCGACGGAAGTACGCGGTCCCGGCCGTGTCGCCGCCGGTGAGGATTCCCTTTGCGTCCTCGACGCTCATCTTCTTCACCGCTCCGACCAGCAGCGTCTTCGCCTCCGGCACGGCGGCCTCGGCCGCGCGGTTCATGGTGAGCACCAGCTCGTCGGCGTACCTGCCCATGCCCAGGCGACGCAACAACCCCTCGGCCCGCTGCAGCGACTCGGGCAGCGGAATCCTCACCTGCTCGTTGCCGAAGAAGCCGTCGGTGCGGCCGAGCGACTCGACCGCTGCCCGGGATCCCTTTTCGAGCGCGGTCCTGAGCGCGGCGACCGCGTCCCTGTTGCTGATCCGATCGAGCTGCGCCGCCGCAGGCGGGCTCCAGGCCAGCATAGCGATCAGGGCGAACGCGGCGGCCTTCACTCGCTTAGCCGCGCCGGTAGACGATCTTCTTGGTGTGGCCGTCGCAGGTACCAACCACCTTGCCGTCCACCGTCGCGTCGATCGGAACGATCTCCAGTGTGTAAGTCTTCACCCCGTTGACCTCGATCTTCGCCGCGATTTCCGCCTTGAGCTCTTCGCAAGGCTTCATCGCCATCGCGGGCGCGGCCGCGAGCGTCAGCATGATCAGCATCGCAAGTCTCTTCATGGCATTTCCTCTTCCTTTGAGCAAAGCCGTCATTATCCGACAAGCACGAGCAGCGCGGCGCACAACGCGACAAGCGCGACCAGCAGCGACGCGGCTGCCAGCCGCCGCAGCCGGCGCAGCGCCCGGTCGACGTTGACCGCGCCCTGCTCGACTGCGCTCACCGTGCGCTGAAGCTGCTCGGCCAGCACCTTCACCGACTCGGCGTTGTGCGTCGCAGCGTTCTGCAGCTCAGCGATCTGCTGCGCAGTCACCTCGGCCGATCGTTCCTGCCCCATGCGCGAGGTAAACGCCGGAATCGCGGCTGTCACGATGTTGGTCACGTACGGCAGGACGGCCTTCAGCGCGGATACCCAGGCGGCCATGCGCGCCGGGCTCAGGTGACGCCGGCGCCGTGCGCCTGCCGGTCGGCGTGATACGACGAGCGCACCATGGCGCCCACGGCGGCGTGGCGAAAACCCATCGCCGCGGCCTCACGCTCGAACATGGCGAAGGTCTCGGGATGGACGTAGCGCTCCACCGGCAGGTGGTGCGCCGACGGCTGCAGGTACTGGCCGATGGTAAGCATGTCCACATGGTGCGCTCTGAGATCGCGCATGACCTGCAATATTTCCTCGTCGCTCTCCCCTAGGCCGACCATCAGCCCGGACTTGGTCGGTACCGCCGGATGGCGGGCCCTGAACGACCGCAGCAGCTCGAGCGAGTGAACGTAGCCGCCGCCGGGGCGCGCCTTGCGGTAAAGCCTCGGCACGGTTTCGAGGTTGTGATTCATGACGTCCGGCGGCGCGGCGCCCAGGATCTCGATCGCGCGCTCGATGCGCCCCCTGAAGTCAGGCACCAGCACCTCGATGCGCGTGCGCGGTGAGCGCTCGCGCACCGAGCGGATGCATTCGACGAAATGTTGCGCGCCCCCGTCTTTCAGGTCGTCGCGGTCGACGCTAGTGATCACGACGTAGGAAAGCTGAAGGCGCGCGATGGTCTCGGCCAGGTGCAGCGGCTCGTTCGCGTCGGGCGCAAGCGGCCGCCCGTGCGCGACGTCGCAGAACGGGCAGCGGCGAGTACAAATGTCGCCCAGGATCATGAAGGTCGCAGTGCCCTTGCCGAAGCACTCGGCGATGTTGGGGCATGACGCCTCCTCGCACACAGTGTGCAGCTGCTGCGCGCGCAGGATGTCCTTGATCTCGTAGAAGCGCGAATTCGGGCTGGCCGCGCGTACCCGGATCCACGCGGGCTTGGGCAGCGCCTCGCGCGGAACGATCTTGACCGGGATGCGGGCGGTCTTTTCCTGCCCCTTTTCCTTGACGCCGGCGTCACGCATGGCCGAGCCTCGCGGCGAGGATCTGCGCCAGCCGGGCGCCGAGCTCGCCCGGCTTGCCTGTAACGCCCAGGTCACGCGTGCGCGTGACCGCAAGCCCAGGGTAGCCGCAGGGATCGATCGCGCCGAACGGACTCAGGTCGAGGTCCACGTTCAGCGCCAGGCCATGGAACGCGCGCCCGCGCGCGACCCGGATGCCGAGCGCCGCGATCTTGGCCCCGCCCACGTACACGCCGGGCGCGCCCGGTCGGCGCGCGGCGTCCACCCCGTGCTCGGCGAGCAGGTCGATGACCGACTGCTCGAGCATGGCAACGAACGCGCGCACCTTGAGCATGCGCCGCGCGAGGTCGACCAGGGTGTACAGCACGACCTGGCCCGGGCCGTGATAGGTGATGTCGCCTCCCCGCTCGACCCTCACCACCGGAATCCCGTTGTCGGCGCGCGGCCCATGCGCCGCATCGGCACCGAGCCCGAGCGTGTAGACCGGCGGATGCTCGAGCAGCCACAGCTCGTCGTCGGTCGCGTCGTTCCGTTGCGAAGTGAAGCTTCGCATCGCCTCGAGCGCGCCAAGGTAATCCATGCTGCCGAGCTGCCTGAGGTGAATCGCCGGGGCCAACACGGCTGCCATCAGAGCACCATCACCACGGCCGGATGGTCGCAAAGGTCCCGATACAGGGCGTCGAGTTGCTCACGCGAGCGCGCCTGGATGACCAGCGTAAGCCCGAGATACTTGCCCTGCCGGCTGGGCCGCATTTCGATCGTCGCGGGCTCAAAATCGGGCGCGTGCTTGAGCACGATCTGCATTACCTCCTGCGCGAAGCTGCCCTCGCGCCGACCCATCACCTTGATCGGAAACTCGCACGGATAGGTGAGCGCGGATTCGCGCACCTCGTTCATCTGGCGCTTCCTAGGCCGCCAGCGCCTGCTTGCCGGCGCGCATCACCCGCTGCTTGTATTCCTGGTAGAGCTGGTACATGCGGCGGAACACCGCGCCGGGCTTGCCGTCCCCGATCGGCTTGCCGTCGAGCTGGACGATCGCCAGCACCTCCTTCGAGGACGAGGTGATCCACAGCTCGTCCGCCGCGCGCACCTCCGCTTCGGTGATTTCGCCGAACTCGAGCGCGACGCCCGCGGACTGCGCCAGCTCCACGATAACGTCGTAGGTGATGCCTGGCAGGATCAGGTTGGACTTGGCCGGCGAGCGGATAACGCCCGCCTTCACGATGAACACGTTCGAGGCCGAGGCCTCGGTCAGCTTGCCGTCGCGGAACATGATGGTTTCCGCCGCTCCGGCATCGGCCGAAATCTGCCGCAGCAGGCAGTTGCCGATCAGCGAGATCGACTTGATGTCGCAGCGCAGCCAGCGATTGTCCACCGCGCTAAGGGCAGCCGCGCCGCTTTCGACCAGCTCGCGCGGCGGATTGACCAGCGGGTTGGACATGATGAATACCGTAGGCGCGACGTCTTTCGGGAAGGCGTGGTCGCGCTTGGCCGCGCCGCGCGTGACCTGGAAGTAGATTCCTTGGTCCTCAAAGGGCTGCTCGGCGATCAGGCGCGCGATGATCTCCTTCCACTGCGCCGCGCTGTACGGATTTCTGATCCGCACCTCGGCCAGGCTGCGCTCGAGCCGCCGCAAGTGCTCGTCGATCCTGAACGGCACGCGCGAATACACCGGCACCAGCTCGTAGACGCCGTCGCCGAAAATGAACCCCCGGTCGAGGACCGGGACCGTCGCCTGCTCGATGGGCAGGAACTTGCCGTTCAGAAAGACCATGGCATCCTCGTTACTTCATCCACAGGCGCAGTGTATCCCACGCCCTGCCGAAGATGCCCGCAACGCCCACCGGCTCGAGAGCCAGCAGGGGGTACTCGCCATAAGGCTTTCCGTACAGCGTGAGCCGCAGCATGCCGACGCGCTGGCCCTGTGCAACCGGGGCCACCAGCGGCTGTTGCGACAGCAGCTCGGCCTTCAGCTTGTCCGCGTCGCCTTTGGGCACGCTGATCATGATCGCGCGGTCGAAACCGGCCTTGACCTGACGCGCGACGCCCTTCCAGACTTGGAGCGACTTCACCGCCTGGTCCTTGTCGTACAGCTTGACGCTGTCGAAGAACTGATAGCCCCAGTTGAGCAGTTTGAGCGATTCCTGCGCCCGCATCTGCTCGGACGTCGCGCCGAGCAACACCGACATCAGCCGCCGCGGCCCGTGCTTGGCCGACGCCACCAGGCAGTAGCCCGCCGCCTCGGTGTGTCCGGTCTTTACGCCGTCCACGCTCGGATCCAGCCACAGCAGCCGGTTGCGGTTGCGTTGCGTAATGTTGTTGTAGGTGAACTCCTTTTGCGAGTAGTACTTGGCGTACTCGGCAGGGAAATCGTGGATGATGGCGCTCGCCAGAAGATAGATGTCGTGCGCGGTACTGTAGTGCTGCGGGTCGGGCAAGCCCGTCGGATTCATGAAGTGAGTGTTCTTCATGCCGAGGCGCTGAGCCTCGCGGTTCATCATCTGCACGAAAACGTCCTGAGAGCCCGCAACCGCTTCGGCCAGCGCGATGCAGGCGTCGTTGCCCGACTGCACCTCCATGCCCTGGATCAACTGCTCGACGCTCACCGGCTTGCCGGGCTCGATGAACATGCGCGAGCTGGGTGCCTTCCAGGCGCGCTCCGAGACGGGGATTTGCTGCTGGAGGGAAAGGCTTTTTTCGTGCAAGGCCGTGAACACCAGGTAGGCGGTCATCAGCTTGGTGAGCGAGGCGGGCTCGAAGCGCGCATCCGCCTTCTCGGAGCCGAGAATCTGGCCGCTCGACATGTCGGCCACCAGCCACGCGTTGCCGACGACCGTAGGCGGCTGCGGCATGCTGGCGGCGGCGAGGGTGTACAGGCCTGACAGGAAGAGCGCGAAGAGCGTGCGGAGCATGGAGTTCCTTCCGAAAAGCGGCGGATTATAGGACAGCGGCGAAACGACGGAACCGCTATCGGACAATGAACACGGGCTTGAAGTTCAGCTCGCTTTCGATGCGTTGCGCCACGGCGCGAGCCTGGTCCTGGCTGCGATACGGCCCCAGATGCAGCTTGTACAGCCCACCGCTAGCCAGCACGTGGATCGCGTCCGACAGCCAGGCCAATTCGCGATATACGTGCACGCGGAAGCTCTCGGCCTTCTCGCGCGCGGAGAACGCTCCGAGCTGCAGATACACGCCGCTCTGCTCATCGGCCGCCGCCGGCTGCGGCTCGAGCGGAACCGCGGCGCGCGCGGTCGTCGCTGCGGCCTCGGCCGGCGCGCCCGGCACGATGCTGTCCACCTCTACTCGCGCGCTGCCGGCGGCAACGTAACCGAGCTTGTGCGCTGCGGCGTATGACAGGTCGATGATGCGCCCGGAATGGAACGGCCCGCGGTCGTTGATTCGCACTACCACGCTCCTGCCGTTGGAGAGATTCGTGACGCGCGCGTAGCTCGGGATCGGGAGCACGGGGTGCGCGGCGGTCATCGCGTACATGTCGTAGCGTTCTCCGCTCGAGGTCGGCTGACCGTTGAAACGCCGGCCGTACCAGCTTGCGATCCCGCGCTGGCGGAACGGCTGCAGCGAAGCAAGCGGCACGTACCTCTTGCCGAACACCACGTAGGGGCGGTTGGCGGCGCGGCTGAGCGGCTCGGCGCGCGGCTGTGCGTCGGCGATCCGGTCCAGGTTGGGCGGCGGATTGGCGCCGGGTCCGTCATTCTTGTAATACGCGCCGTCGCGCGGCGGCGTGGTGCTGCAGGCCGCGAGCACGAGCGCGGCGAGCAGCGCAGCCGCGGCGCGCCCCGTCATGTCTGCTCGAACACCACGTTCCCGGCGACCAGCGTGTAGCGCACCCGTCCGCCAAGCTCGTAGCCGATATAGGGCGTGTTCTTTCCCTGGCTACGCAGCGCCTCGGCGCTCACCCGCCATGCCGCGTCGGGGTCGAACACGACCACGTCCGCCGGCGCACCCGCCTGCAGCCTGCCGGAATGCACGCCGAGCACGCGCGCCGCATCGCTGGTGACGCGCGCCAGCACCGTTGCGAGCGGTAGCTTCTGCTGCGCGCCCCACTTTAGGGCAAGCGGCAGGAGCAGCTCGAGCCCGGTCGCCCCCGGCTCGGCCTCCGAGAAGGGCATTTGCTTCTGGTCCTCGTCGACCGGAGTATGGTCCGAGCACACGCAATCGATCGTGCCGTCCGAGAGCCCGGCGGCGAGCGCGTCGCGGTCGCGCTGGCTCCTGAGCGGTGGTACCAGCCGGCAATGGGAATCGAAGTAGCCGAGATCGAGATCCGACAGGTGAAGATGGTGAATGCCGACGTCGCAACTGATCGGCAGGCCCTCGACCTTCGCCCTACGCACCAGCTCGACCGCTCCGGCGCTCGAGAGCCGGCACAGGTGTACCCGCGTACCGGTGGCGCGCACCAGCTCGAGCAACACGCCGAGCGCGATCGTTTCGGCGAACACCGGAATGCCCGGCAGCCCGAGGCGAGTCGCCAGCGCGCCGTCGTGCGCCACGCCGCCGCGCGCGAGCCAGTGATCCTCGACCCGCAACCAGACCGGAAAACCGAAAGTGCCCGCGTACTGCAGCGCGCGCCATAGTACCTGCGTGTCGGCGATCGGCTGGTCCGCCTGCGAGAACGCCACGCAGCCTGCTTCCGCGAGCTCGGCCATCTCGGTCAGGCGCTCGCCCGCGAGCTTTACCGTAAGCGCGCCGATCGGATACACACGCGCGCGCGATAGCACCTTGGCGCGCCGGCGCAGCATGTCGACCAGCCCCGGCTCGTCGAGCGGCGGGTCGGTGTCGGGCGGACAGGCCAGGCTGGTCACTCCGCCCGCGACCGCGGCGTCCAGCTCCGATTCGAGCGTTGCCTTGTACTCGTAGCCCGGCTCGCGCAGGCGCGCCGCGATGTCTATCAACCCCGGCGCGACCACCAGTCCGGTCGCGTCGATGACCCGGTCGGGCTTGCCGCTCAGCGCCTCGCACAGGCGGCCGTCGGCGATCGCTACATCGCCCGCGGCGTCGCGCCCGCTCGCCGGATCTATCACGCGTCCGTTACGGATCAGGATCTTCATCAGTTTCCGGCCACGATCGACATGACCGCCATTCTCACGGCGATGCCGAAGGTGACTTGGGGCAGGATGACGGAGTGCGGACCGTCGGCGACCGACGAATCGATTTCGACGCCGCGGTTCATCGGCCCGGGGTGCATGACGATCGCGTCCGGCTTCGCCAGCGCGAGCTTCTGCGCGGTGAGGCCGTAGTGCTTGAAAAACTCCTGCGCGCTGGGCAGCAATGCGCCGCGCATGCGCTCGCTCTGCAGCCTGAGCATCACCACCACATCGGCGCCGCGCAAACCTTCCTGCATGTCGTTGAATACCTTTACGCCCAGCGCCTCGACGCCCGCCGGGAGCAACGTTTTCGGGCCGATCACGCGCACTTCAGGCGTGCCGAGCGTGGTCAGGCCGTGGATGAGCGAACGCGCGACGCGCGAATGCAGTATGTCGCCGACGATCGCCACGCGTAGCGCGCCGAAGTCCTGCTTGTAGTGCCGGATCGTGTACAGGTCAAGCAGGCCCTGCGTCGGGTGCGCGTGCCGCCCGTCGCCCGCGTTGATCACGTGCTCGTGCGGCTTGACGTGTTGTGCGATCAGGTAGGGCGCGCCCGAGGAGCCATGGCGCACAACGAACAGGTCGGCTTGCATCGCGGACAGATTGGATACCGTGTCGAGCAGCGATTCGCCTTTGGTCTGCGAGCTGGCCGCGACGTTCAGGTTGATGACGTCCGCCGAAAGTCGCTTGGCGGCGATCTCGAACGTGGTGCGGGTGCGTGTCGAGGGCTCGAAGAACAGATTGAACACGCTCTTGCCGCGAAGCAGCGGCACCTTCTTCACCTCGCGTTCAGTGACGCCGACGAACGAGGCGGCAGTGTCCAGAATGCCCGACAGCACGTTGCGCGGCAGGCCCTCGATCGAGAGCAGGTGGCGCAGCTCCCCATTCTCGTTCAGTTGCGGGTTATTCTGCATGCTGCAGCGCGAGCTTGAGCTTGCCGCGGTCGTCGCGTAACAAGCGCAGCCGCATTCCTTTCGCCACCTCGATCGTGCAGCCAAAGTATTGCGCGCAGATCGGCAATTCGCGGCCACCCCGGTCGGCCAGCACCACCAGCGAAATGCTCGCCGGGCGGCCGTAATCGAACAGCTCGTTCATCGCGGCGCGCACCGTGCGCCCGGTGTATAGCACGTCGTCCACCAGCAGCAGGTCGCGGCCCCCCACGGCAAACGGGATTTGCGTGCGCTTCGGATCGCGAGCGAGGCCCTGCTGGTGGTAGTCGTCGCGGTAGAACGCGATGTCCATGGTGCCGAGCGGCTCGGCGATCCCGAGGGCGGCGTGCAGCCTCTCGGCGAGCCATACGCCGCCGGTATACAGGCCGATCATGGCCGTGCTCGGCTTGACTGCCGGCTTGAGCTCGGCCGCCAACTGCACGCACAGCTTCTCGGCGTCAGGCAGAGGATTCATCGAAGTACTGCTGCAGGATGAGTTGTGCGGCATACGAATCCAGCTTGCGCTCTCTCGACGCCTGCGCCGTACGGCGCGCACCGATGGCCTCGCGCATGCGCGACTCCGCCTCGCTCGATGTGTAGCGCTCGTCGACCTGCGCCACCGGCAGGCAAAAGTGCGCCTCGAGCTCACGCGCGAAGCGCGCCACCTTCTGGCCGAGGCGATGCGTGCCGCCGTCGCTGCCCAGCGGCAAGCCCACCACCAGGCGCTCGGGACGCCATTCGTGCACCAGCTTGGCGATTGCGGCCGTGCGTGCGGCGCCGGTGGCGGCAATGGCCGGCAGCGGATGCGCGGTGCGCAGGCGCGCGTCGCCGACCGCGACGCCGGTGCGCCGCTCGCCGTAGTCGAACGCGAGCACGGTGCCGATATTTGCAGGAAGAGAAGACGAGGGAGGAATGGCCTGGGCGAGAGCCGAGCGGGGCAGCTGCCGCTCAGGCATGGCCCGCTTCGTCCTGCAAGCGCCCGAAATCGATGCCGAGCAGCTCCATTGCGGCCGGCAGGCGCTCCTCCACCGGCGTGTCGAAAATGATTCCGTCCTGTGCCTCGACCGTGAGCCATGCGTTCTGCGACAGTTCGTGCTCGAGCTGGCCGGGCGACCAGCCCGCGTAGCCTAGCGTTACGAGCAGCTTCGCCGGCCCTTCGCCGCGACCGACTGCCTCGAGGATGTCCTTCGAGGTCGTCAGGCCGATCGCCTCGCGCACTTTGAGCGTCGATTGCCAGTGACCCGCGGGGGCATGCAGCACGAAGCCTCGGTCGGTCTGCACCGGACCGCCGAAGAATATCGGCGCGTCCGCCAGCTCGTTGTCCTTCAGCGACAGTGACAGGCGCTCGAAAAGCGCCTGCAGAGTCATGTCGATCGGCCGGTTCACCACCACGCCGAGTGCGCCCTGGTCGTTGTGCTCGCAGACGTAGGTCAGCGTCCTCGCAAAATACGGGTCCGCCATGTTGGGCATGGCGATCAGGAAGTGGTGCGTAAGATTGATCGAGGTCACGCTTACCGCTATTTTACCGTTTCCACCCTCCTGCTAGAGATCTTTTTTCCGCGATGGTTCCTGCCTCCAGCGCATTGGTACGGTTCCGCCGCGACCTGCGCGCGCACGATCATGCTGCGCTGCATTCAGCGCTCGCGCGCTGCGGCGTAGTCACTCGCCGTTGAGCCTGCGCCCGACGAAGCTCGCGATGTGCCCCAGCAGCTGTTCCTCCTGGTAGGGCTTGCCGAGGAACGCATTGGCGCCGACTTCCTGCGCATAGGCGCGATGCTTGTCGGCGGTGCGCGACGTTATTACGATGATCGGCACGGACTTCAGGCGCGGATCGGCGCGTACGTTGCGCGTCAAGTCGAAGCCGTCCATGCGCGGCATCTCGATGTCGACCAGCATGACATCCGGCACCGTTTCCGACAGTTGCTCCAGCGCTTCGACCCCGTCCTTGGCAGCGAGCACCTGGTAGCCCTCGCGCTCGAGCAGCCTGCCGGTGATCTTGCGCACGGTGAGCGAGTCGTCTACCACCATCACTTTCAATCGCGCCGCGGCGGGCGCGGGACCCTGCGTGGTGACGTGCGTCTGCTGCGGCCGCGGCCGCAGCACCAGCGCGACCGGGTTCAGTATCAGGACGATTTCGCCGCTTCCCAGCACCGTTACCCCCGCGACGCCGGGGACGCGTGCGAGCTGCGGCCCCAGGTCCTTCACCACGATTTCCTGATTGCCGATCATCTCGCCGACCAGTACCGCTGCGGCCTGCGCGCCCGAACGCAGCAGCAACACGGGTGAGTAGCGGCGTCCGGCATCGCCCTGCGCGGCCCGCGCTTCGCCCAGCAGCTCGTGCATGATCGCGAAAGGATAGTGGCGCCCCGCCCACTCCACATGTCCGGCCGCGCGTACCCGTTCGAGCTGCTCCGGGCGAAGCTGCTGCACCTGCTCGATCATGACCGCAGGCAGCGCATAGGCGCGCGCGCCCGCTTTGACGAGCACCGCCTGCGTCACCGCGGTGGTAAGCGGCAGACGGACGGTAAACCGCGTGCCGCGCCGCGGTGCCGACTCCAGCTCGATGCGCCCGCCCAGTCCGCCGACTTCGTCCTTCACCACGTCCATGCCGACGCCGCGTCCGGCAATCTCGGTCACCTCCTCGACGGTCGAGAAGCCAGGCACGAAAATGAGCTCTGCCAGGCGCTGCTCGCTGATCTGCTCCGCCGCGTCGATCAGTCCTCGCTGCAGCGCCTTATCGCGGATCTTGGCTAGGTCGAGGCCGGCTCCGTCGTCGGCGAGCGAGAGAACGATCTCGTTGCCCTCCTGGCGCACGTCCAGCCGTATCTCCCCCGCCTCTGGCTTTCCCGCGCCGGCGCGTTCTGCCGCCGGCTCGATGCCATGCGTGAGCGCGTTGCGCACCAGGTGCTCGAGCGGGCCGGTGATGCGCTCGAGCACGGAGCGATCGAGCTCGACGCTCGCGCCGCGCAGCTCGAGGTTGGCGCGCTTGCCGAGCTCGTTCGCGGTCTGCCGCACCAGCCGGTGCAGCCGCTCGGCCAGCGTCCCGAACGGAACCATGCGCACGCGCATCAGGTCCTGCTGCAGCTCCCGGTTGAGCCGCGCCTGCGCCGAGAGCGCGGCGTCGGTGTCGTCCACCATGCGCGTCAGGCTCTGCTGCACGGTCGAGACGTCGTTCACGCTCTCGGCCATCATGCGCGTCAGCTCCTGGAAGCGCGTGAAGCGGTCGAACTCGAGCGGATCGAACTCGCGCGCGGAGGACTCGGCCTCGCGCTCCCGGGCCTGCATCTGCATCTCGGCGTGGATCTCGATTTCGCGCAGCTGGCCCCGCAGCCGCAGCACGTTCTCAGTCAAGTCTGCGAGCGCGTTCTTGAGCACGCGCATTTCGACCTCGATTCGCGAGCGCGTGATCGCGACCTCGCCGGCCTCGTTGACCAGTTTCTCCAGCACCTCGGAGCGCACGCGCAGCATGCCGCGCGACGGCGCGCGCTTGGGCGGCGCCGCACCCGACGGGGTCGCCTCGACCTGCGGCGCCGGCGCCTTCTGCAGACCCTCGAGGAGCATGCCAAGACGATCGAAGGCGGCGTCCAGTTCGTCCAGCAGCTGAGGAGAGGCCCGCTCCAGCGCGGCGGCGTTCTCGACCCGCGCCTCCATGTTGTGGGTGAGCTCACCGACGCTCATCACCCCGGCCATGCGCGCACTGCCTTTGAGGGTGTGAAGCGCGCGCTGCAATGCCGTTGCGTGCTCCATCTTGGCCGGCTCCTTGCGCCAGGCGCGCAACAGCTCGCCGGCCTGCGGGGCAAGCTCCGCCGCCTCCTCGAGGAACAGCGGCAGCAGCTGGGCGTCGACGTCGTCGTCTACGCGGCGCCGGCGCCGCTCGGCCGACCCCTCGGCGGGCGGTGCGACGAGCGGCTCGGCGCGGCCGGGTAGCGCTTCCAGCGCCCGCGCGAGATCGTCCTCGGCCACGGGCGCGCGGCGCGCAGCCACTTCGGCGTGCATGTCGCGCAAGGCAGCGGCGCTGCGCACCAGCAACGCGACCTCGGTCGACCCCACCGGCGTGCCGCGGCTGCGCAAGCGCAGCAGTGCCCCTTCGAGCGCGTAGCCGAGCGCGTGCATCGGCTCCATCTGCACGGTGCCGCAGATGCCCGCCAGCGTATGCGCCGCGCGCACTAGGTCGTCGTGCACCGATCCCGACGTGGCGACGGCGGCGAGCTCGAGCTCCAGCGTTTTGAGGTGCTGCTGGGCCTCGTTCACGAACACCGCGTACAGCGAGGGCGACAGCATGGCCACGCCGACGGCCACCGGGGCCTCGCCGCGCCCGAGCCGCTCCGCGGCGGCGAGCAGGCCTTCCGCGTCGGGCTGCGGCTCGCCTCGTTGCAGCCGGCCGACCCAATCGGCAAAAGTCTCGCGCGCGAGCTCGATGACCTCGTGCAGCGCCGGGGTCGCAGCGCGCTCCTCGTGCAGCCACAGGTTGAGCAGCTGTTCGAGCGCCCACGCGGTGTCGGCCAGGCGTGCCAGACCCACCATGCGGCCGCTACCCTTCAGGGTGTGGAAAGCGCGCCGGATGGCGGCGAGCTCCGGCATCGCGCCCGGACGGGCGCGGCTCGCGGCGAGGTTTTCGGCGATCGCCGTCAGCACGCCGTCCGCCTCTTCGAGGAAGATCGCGAGCAACTCCTGGTCGAATGCCTCGTTGCTCGCCTTGAGCAGGCGCTGCGCATCCGGCGAGGCCGACTCGGAAGGAGGCGCTAACTGCGCGATGGACTTCGCCAACGGACTTTCACTCGCGAGACTCTCTGGCGCGTCGAGTTGCGAGAGCGCGTCGCGCGCGTGCGATCCGAGCGAGGCGTCCGCCACCAGCTGGGCATCGTCCTTGATTTCGCTCAGCTTGCCCCGCAGCCGCGTCCTGATCTCCTGGTCCTGTGGCGACTGGCGCAGGGCCTCGTATAGGGCCTGGATGTCGCGCCTCTTTTGCCTCAGCTCCTTCTCCACGCTCGGCGCCACGGCGGATTGCGCCGCGCCAACGGGCCGCATCGCCGCGGCGAAATCCGCCTTGCCGTGGCGCAGGGCATCGATGTAGAAGCCGAGGCCCGAGAGGATCTGCGCCACCGCCTCGAACTCCTCGAGCGCAGGGCGTGACGTCGCGCCCGCGAACGCGTGTATGCGCTCGGCGCAGCGCTCCAGTGCGCCCTGCGCCTCCTCCTCGCCCAGCAGCCCGAGCGCTCCGGAAACTTGATGAATTACGGGGTCGAGCGCCGAGAGCTCCCCCGCGCGGGTGGGGTCGCGGAAGTAGGTGTCCAGCGACTGCTCAATGCGGTGCAGGTTCGCCTGCATCTCCGCCAGGGCGCTGCCGAGCGCGAGCTTTCCCTGGGCGCGCTGCATCATTGCGTTGATCAGATCGGCGCCAGGCAGCTCGCCGGTCGCCTCGGCGTTGAACACCACCACCGCCAGGCGCGACAGCATGACCTTGACCTGCCGATCGAAATCGGACGGCAGCTTGCGATAGTCCTCCGCCGCGTTCTCCACCACCAACAGCGCGGTCGCGACTTCCATGGCCGCCGCATCGGACAGTCGCCTGGGTGCGGTTTCGAGGTCGGCCGCGACGCGCGCAATCTCGCGCGTAAGCGTCGCGAGGTCGAGGTTACCGAGCCGCCAGCCGTATTCCGCGACTGCACTTGCGTGTTGCGAAAACGCCGCAAGCGCGCTGTCGATGCCCGCAACGTACTTGTTCCAGGCCTCCTTCGCGTGCCCGATCGCCTCCCGCAGTGCCAATGCCATGGGCACGCGCTGCGAGATGTCGGGTTCCGCAGCATCCGAAGGAAGACTGCCATCGAGCCGGTAGGCCTGCCGCGCGGCGCGCGCCCGGGCGCTCGAGCGCTCCGGCTCGCCGCCGGCCTTGCCGCTGCACGCCAGCCAGTAGAGCACCTCGCGCTGCAACTGCTCCGCCACCGACGCAGACGCGCCATCGGCCATGCGCCGCAACTGCTGCTCGATGCGCGCCGCAATCTGGCGCAGCGCCGGTGCCGGCGCGATATCACCGTGCGCCAGCGCGTCGATCAGCGCGCCCGCGGTCCACCAGAACGCACGCTGCGGCGGCAGGGCCTGGGTCTCCTCCACGGCGTCCACCGCAGCTAGCATCTCGCCGAGCGCCGACCGGTCTTCGGCGTCGCGCAGCCACTTCACAAAGCCTCGCTGATAGCGCATACGCTGCGTACGCAGAAACGTCTCCGACTCTTCGTGGGGCAAGCGCAGTGCAGGGTGGTCGCGCTGCGGCGGCGCCAGAGAAAGATCGGGAAAGTACAGGTCCGCCTCCGACGGCGGCGGCGCACCGCGCGCCTCGAGCAGTGCCCGATACGCCGCAAACATGCGCAAGGGCTGATCGGCGGCACCGTCCAGCAGGTCGGCAAGATACTTTCCGATCGTACCTATCGCGCGCTCGAGTACCTGCACTGTCACCGTGTCGCCGCTCACCCTGCCAACCTGGAGGTCCGCGAGCAGCGCTTCGGTCTGCTCGAAGAATCTCGTTACGCCCTCGAGACCGACGATTTGCACCGCGCCACTCGCCTGGTGGAGGTGCCCCTCGCAGGCCTTCAGCTCGGCCTGCGCCTCGGACCTGCCGCCATAGGCCTGCAGCGCGGCTCGAGCGCGCTCGAGCGAAGAATCAATCTCGCTCTTCACCCAGCCTAGTGGACCTATGTCAAACGCGGCGCTCATCGTCCTGTCTGCGTGCAAAGCCTCCGGCTCAGAGCTTGAAGTTGGCAACCGAACCGCTCAAGCCACGTGCCAGGCCGGCAATCTGGCCAACCGAGGCCGCGGTCCGCTTGGTGCCCTCCGTCGTCTGCTCCGTGATGCCGAGGATGTTTCGCATGCTCACCGCGACCGCGCCGGCTGCCCTCGCCTGGCTCTGCGTGGTGCGCGAGATGTTTTCGATCAGCGCCGCCAGATTGCGCGATACCTCGCCGATCTCGGCCAGCGCCTGGCCGGCCGCGTCCGACAGCCGCGCGCCTTCGACCACACCCTGGGTACTCTTTTCCATCGCGCTTACCGCGTCCTGCGTATCGGTCTGAATCGTCTTGACGATCGCGCCGATCTGCTTGGTTGCCTCGCCCGAGCGCTCGGCGAGGCGCTGCACCTCTTCCGCCACCACCGTGAAGCCCCGCCCGGCCTCGCCGGCCGAAGCCGCCTGGATCGCGGCGTTCAGGGCCAGGACGTTGGTCTGTTCGGTGATGTCCGATATCAGCTCGACGATCTCGCCGATCTCCTGCGAGGATTCTCCCAGCCGTTTGATTCGCTTCGCCGTTTCCTGGATTTGATCGCGAATCTCGTTCATGCCCGTTATCGCGTTGTGCACCGCCTGCTGACCTTTCTCGGCTGCAGCAAGCGAGGCACGCGCCACGCCTGCGGACTCCGTGGCGCTCGCGGAGACCTGATTGATCGCGCGCGCCATGCCGAGCACCTGGGTACCGGTATTGCGGATCTCCTGCGACTGGCGTTCCGCCGCGGCCAGCAGTTGAGTGGACGTGTGCTGCGCGGACTCGGTCGCCGATGTCACCTGCGCGACGGCCGTATTGATCCTGCCCACCAGCGTGCGCAGCTCTTCTACCGCGAAGTTCACGGAATCGGCGATCGCTCCGGTAATCTCCTCCGTCACCGTGGCGTGCACCGTCAGGTCGCCCTCGGCGAACGGCTGCATCTCGTTCATCAGGCGCAGGATTGCCTCCTGATTCTGGTCGTTCTGACGCTTGACTGTCGCTTCCTGCGCTTCTGCCTGCTCGCGGCGCACACGCTCGTCCTGCACGAAGGCGTAGGCCATCAGCGCAAGAACGATCACCATCGCCACGACCAGCGCCGCTATCAGGTAGATCGTCTTGTCTCCGGCGAGGTTCGCCGCGTACTCGTTGGCCAGCCGCTCGCTTGAATCAAGCAGTTTCTCGGAGTCGCCGAACACGGAGTGCGCCGCGCGCTTGGCCGCCACCAGACGTTGCATGTTGCCAAGAATCGAGGCCACCGCCTCGCGATAGCCCTTGAACGCCTGGGCGAGCTCGTCCAGTTTGGCCGCGGTCTCTGCGTTGCGCGCCGCGGGCAGGCGCAACGTGGCGCTGCCGTTGCGCAGTCCCTCGAGCGTGGTGCGGAACACGTTGGTGTCCTTGCCGAGCAGGAACGCTACCTCCGGGTCGATCGTTTCGCCCGCCAGCAGCGCGTTCGCGTTCTTTGCCAGTCGCTGCGTCAACATCACCAGCTCCCCCGCGGCGGAGATCTCGCGCGTCGAGGCGCTGGAACGCAATTCGTTTGTCTGCACCTGCTCGGCGAGGTCGAGCAGTTGGGGGTTCGACTCGTTCACTCGGGCCACTGCGGTACCAAGGCCGATCAGGTTGGCCTGGTCGCGCAGCAGGATGCTCGCGTTGCGCTGGGTGCCCTGCCACTGCGAGGCCAGCGTCTGCAGCGCCGGGCGCGCACGCTCGGGGCTCGGCGGCACCGTCACGCCGCGGACTGTGCCGCCGTTTTGCAGCCGCTGCAGAATCTCGGCGAACGCGTCCCGGCTGGAGCGTACCTGCTTGAAGGCCTCCGGATTTCCCAGTAGGCCCTGCAGCGACGCCTTGCCCAGGCGCTGCGACAGCATGCGCAGCTGGCCGGCGTCCGCGATGTACTGCGCGCCGAACGTTGAGTCGCGGTAGTTGGCCCAGACGAAGTACGCGGTCGCAACCAGCAGCACCAGGAACAGCGGGAGCAATACGGTGAGCGGACGCCTGCGTTTGCCGAGTGCGCCGAAGATGTTCAGTTTCGATGCCATGAAGCCTCCGTCGTGCCGCGCTCAGTGCAGCGCGACGTCAAGAAAATCTCGCTGCGCGAGCAACTTCCCGCAATCGAGCTCGCGCCAGATTCGCCCTCCGCCGTCGCGCCATGCTTGCGCCGCCCACGGCGACGCACGGGCCGCGTCGTCGACCAGCTCGAGCTCGCTCAGGTTGCGCAGACCGGCAAGGCGGGTCACCAGCAGCGCGACGTTCACTCCGTGCGGCTGGCCGATGAGAAGCAGCCGGTTTTCCGTCCCGCGCGCCGTGGCCGCACCTCCGATGAAGGCCGCGAAGTCGGACACGCCGTACAGCAGGCCGCGGACATTGGCCACGCCGAGGAACCAGTCCTTGGTCAGCGGCACGTGCGAGACCTCTGGCACGGTAAGCACCTCGCCCGAGCTGTCCAGCCGCAGCAACCAGCGGCCGTCGCCTGCCTCGAACGAGAGGCGGGCGCTGGGTGCGGCTTCGCCGGCAGCCGCCTTCAGCCGGTTGACGAGGCTTTCCTGAAAATCCCTCAGACTGGCCCGCTTGGACACGCGCTCAGCCCAGCGCCGCGATCTTGGTCGCGAGCTCGTTGACGTTAACCGGCTTGACGACATAGTCCTTGGCACCCTGTCGCATGCCCCAGATACGATCGGTCTCCTGTGACTTCGAGGTGCACATGATCACCGGAATGTGCTTGGTGGCCTCGTCCCGGGTGATCTGGCGCGTGGCCTGGAAGCCGTTCGTCCCGGGCATCACCACGTCCATGATCACCAGGTCCGGAAGCTCCGAGCGCGCCTTGTCGACCGCCTGCTCGCCGCTTTCAGCCAGTACAACTTGATAACCGAGCCTGGACAGGCTCTCGAGCAGGAACTGGCGGTCGGTTGCCGAGTCGTCTGCAACCAGGATCTTCTTTACAGGCATGATGGATTCTCCGTAGTCCTTTAGTTGCTGCCGCCGCTCGCGGCCTGTGCGCCCGCGCGCGCAGCCGCATGTGCGGCGACTGCCCCAATCAGGCTTTCTCTGGTGAATGGCTTGGTCAGGTATTCGTCGGAGCCGACCATGCGACCGCGCGCGCGGTCGAACAGGCCATCCTTCGACGACAGCATAACGACAGGGGTCGCCGCGAACCTGGCGTTCTTCTTGATCAGCGCACAGGTCTGGTAGCCGTCGAGGCGCGGCATCATGATGTCAACCAGCACCACATCGGGCTGATGGTCGGCAATCTTGGCAAGCGCGTCGAAACCGTCTTCGGCCAGGATTACCGTGCAGCCGGCCTGCAGCAGAAAGATCTCCGCGCTGCGGCGAATGGTGTTCGAATCATCGATCACCATGACCTTGATGCCGGCCAGTTCCGCCGTATCCATCTGCCAGGAGCCCCCGTGCGCCCGTCAGGACGAGCGTGAACCCGGGGCGCAGCGCGCCCACGGGTTGCAAAACAATGCAAAGCTAGACACTACGCTAATCAGGTGCGGCGTGACGCGCAAAAAATCACGCTGCGCTAAATTTCGACCATTTCGAAGTCTTCCTTGCGCGCGCCGCATTCGGGGCAGGTCCAGTTTATCGGAACGTCCTCCCAACGGGTGCCTGGAGCGATTCCTTCGTCGGGCAGTCCAGCGGCTTCGTCGTACACATAGCCGCATATCAGGCACATCCAGGTTCGGTACGGCTTTTCGTCTGGCATGGGGGCCGTGCAAGGTAGGTTAAAATGGGTCGGAATCTTAGCGTATTCCGCGGCGGCGCTTGATCGCCGCGCTTGCCCGCTGAGCGCGAGCTGCCCCGAATGCCCTCCCTACCGCCGATCGTGCTCACGTTCGCCGCGTCCGACCCTACCGGAGGCGCCGGGCTGCAGGCCGACCTGCTGACCCTTGCGAGCATGGGCTGCCATCCGCTGTCGGTGCTCACGGCGCTCACTGTGCAGGACACGCGCGGCGTTGAGGGCATGCTCGCAATCGACGCCGAGTGGGTCGCAGACCAGGCCCGCCGCCTGCTCGAGGATATGCCGGTTGCGGCATTCAAGCTCGGCGTTCTTGGATCGGTCGAGAATGTCACTGCAGTGGCCGAGATCGTGTCCGACTATCCCGATGTTCCGGTGATCCTCGATCCGATTCTCGCTTCGGGGCGCGGCGACGCGCTCGCCACCGACAACATGGTCGATGCGCTGCGCGAGCTGCTGGTGCCGCAGGCGTCCATCGTGACGCCAAACAGCATCGAGGCGAGGCGCCTGGCCGAAGAGGACGACGATGCGGAGGAGCCGGGGGTGGACGAGTCCGCCCGGCGCCTGCTGGCGCTGGGCTGCGAATACGTCCTCGTCACCGGAACGCACGAGGCGACGGTCGAGGTGATCAACAAGCTCTACGCCGCCCAGGGCGTAGTGCGCGAAGACCGCTGGCAGCGCCTGCCGGGCAGCTACCATGGCTCGGGCTGCACGCTCGCCTCGGCAATCGCCGCGGCGCTCGCCAACGGCCTGGAGATGGCCGAGGCGGTTCGCGAAGCGCAGGAGTACACTTGGCAGGCGCTCGCCGGGGGCTTTCGCCCCGGCATGGGGCAGCTACTGCCCGATCGCTTTTTCTGGGCGCGCGAGGTCGACGCAGAGCCCGAACAGGAAAAGCCATGAGGCTTGCCGGCCTGTATGCCATCACCCCCGACGCGGCGGACAGTCACGCGCTCATCGAGCGCGTGCGCTCGGCGATGCATGGCAGCGCGCCGCGTGGCTGGGCCGCATTGCAGTATCGCAACAAGCTCGCCGGCGCAGCGCAGCGCGCAGCCGAAGCACGCGCCCTGGCCGCGCTTTGCGCGGACCACGGCGTACCGCTGATCGTCAACGACGACGTCGAGATCGCGCTCGCCGCAGGCGCCGACGGCGCGCACCTCGGCAGCGACGACGGCGACCTCGCGGCGGCGAGCGCGCGACTCGGCTCTCGCCTGCTCGGCGCATCCTGCTACAACCGGCTGGACGTCGCGCGCCGCGCGGTCGCGGCCGGCGCAGACTACGTCGCCTTCGGCAGCGTGTTTCCTTCGCCGACAAAGCCGGGCGCGGTGCGCGCTCCGCTCGCGCTGTTCGGGCAGGCGCGCGCACTCGGCGTGCCGCTGGTCGCAATCGGCGGCATTACGCTGGAAAACGCCGCCGAAGTCGTCCGTGCCGGCGCCGACTGCGTTGCGGTGATATCCGCGTTGTTCGACGCGCCCGACCTCGCGGCCCGTGCGCGCGCCTTCACCGACCTCTTTTCAACCCGTATGAGTCCTGCCGCATGACCAGCAGAAACGAGAGCCTGTTCGCACGCGCCCAGCAGCGCGTCCCCGCCGGGGTGAACTCGCCGGTGCGCGCCTTTCGCGCAGTCGGCGGCACGCCGCCGTTCCTCGAGCGCGCCTCGGGCGCCTACCTTTGGGATGCCGACGGAGCCCGCTATATCGACTACGTCGGCTCGTGGGGTCCGATGGTCGCCGGCCACACCCACCCCAAGGTCGTCGAGGCGGTACAGGCGGCGGCCGCGCGAGCGCTGTCGTTCGGCGCGCCGACCGAGAGCGAAATCGAGCTCGCCGAGGCGATCTGCCGCCTGGTCCCCTCGGTCGAGATGGTGCGACTGGTTTCCTCTGGCACCGAAGCGACCATGACCGCGATCCGCCTTGCGCGCGGCTTCAGCGAGCGCGACGCAATCGTCAAGTTCGAGGGCTGTTACCACGGCCACGCCGACAGCCTGCTGGTCAAGGCGGGCTCAGGTGCGCTCACCTTCGGCAATCCCAGTTCGGCTGGCGTTCCGGCGGTGACCGCCGCGCAGACCGTGGTGCTGGGATACAACGACGCCGCGGCCGCGCGCGAGCTTTTCGCCGCGCGCGGCGCCGAGATCGCTGGCGTGATCGTCGAACCGGTGGCCGGCAACATGAATCTCGTTCTTCCCGCGCCCGGCTTTCTGGAGACCCTGCGCGAGCAGTGCACGCGTCACGGCGCGGTGCTCATTTTCGACGAGGTAATGACCGGATTCCGCGTCGCGACCGGCGGTGCGCAGCAGCGCTTCGGCATCCGGCCGGACCTCACCACGCTCGGCAAGGTGATCGGCGGCGGTATGCCGGTCGGCGCGTTCGGCGGCCGAGCGGAGATCATGCGGCACATCGCGCCGCTGGGGCCGGTGTATCAGGCGGGCACGCTCTCGGGCAATCCGGTCGCGGTGGCCGCCGGTCTCGCCACGCTCGCGCTCATCGAGGCGCCGGGCTTTCAGCAAGGCATAGAGGCGACCGCGAAGGCGCTTGTCTCGGGACTTGCGGCGCAAGCGAAAAAAGCGGGCGTCGTCTTCTCGGCGCAGTCGATCGGCAGCATGTTCGGGCTTTACTTTCGCGCTACGCCGCCGGCAAGCTTCGCCGAAGTCATGCAATGCGACCAGGAGCGCTTCAACCGCTTCTTTCACGAGATGCTGGCGCGCGGCATATATCTCGCACCGTCGGCGTACGAAGCGGGGTTCGTTTCCGCCGCTCACGGCACGGCGGAAGTCGAGGCCACGCTCGCGGCGGCGCGCGCAGCCTTCGCCGTCGTCGCATGAGGGCACAGGCACGAACTTTGCGCGGTCTTTGCTGTCAGACGGATCGTTATGCAGATCGTCACACGTGAATTGTCACGGCTCGAGCGAGAAGCGCTCGAGCGCCACTTGCTCGCGCTCGGCGACGAGGACCGGCGCTTGCGCTTCGGCATCGCCCTGCCCGACCAGGCCATCCGCGACTATGTCGCGCGCATCGACTTCGAGCGCGACGCGGTGTTCGGGGCCTTCGACGACGCGCTGCAGCTGGTCGCCGCGGCGCACCTCGCGCGCTGCGACGGCTATGCCGAGCTCGGCGTTTCGGTGCTGTCCGGCTGGCGCGGGCGCGGCGCAGGGGCTGCGCTGCTCGCGCGCAGTCATACGCATGCACGCAACTGGGGCATCCGCGCCCTGTTCATGCATTGCCTGAGCGAGAACGGTGCGATGATGCATTTGGCCCGCAAGCAGGGCATGCGCATCGCCACCGAGCACGGCGAAACCGACGCCTGGCTCGAGCTGCCGCCGGCAGATGCCTCGAGCTATACCGATCAACTCCTTGCCGAGCGGGTGGGACTGTTCGATTTCGCGCTCAAGCGCCAGCTGCAGGCCGTGCGCAGCCTCGCTGGCGCCCTGCGTTTCAAACCAGGAACAGGGTAGCCAGGCCGAGAAAAATGAAGAAACCGCCCGAGTCGGTGCATGCGGTGATCAGCACCGAAGAGCCGATAGCGGGATCTTTGCCGAAGCGCGAGCGCAGCCACGGAATGGTCACTCCCATCAACGCGGCGAGAATCAGGTTGAGTACCGTGGCGAGCGCCATGACCCCGCCCAGCGCGATACTGCTGTAGAGCACATAGGCGATAACGCCGAGCAGCGTTCCCCAGACAACGCCATTGATCAGCGCCACGCCAAGCTCCTTGGCAAGCAGCTTGCGCCAGTACTGCGCCTGTATCTGCCCCAGCGCCAAGGCACGCACGATCATGGTGATGGTCTGATTGCCGGAGTTGCCGCCGATGCCCGCCACGATCGGCATCAGCGCGGCGAGCGCGACCAGCTTAGCGATCGAGCCCTCGAAGGCATTGATCACGCGCGAGGCGATGAAGGCGGTGAACAGATTGATCGCCAGCCACGACCAGCGATTGCGGAAACTGTTCAGCACCGGCGCGAAGATGTCCTCTTCCTCGCGCAGGCCGCCCTCGGCAAGCTGCGTCTCCGCGCTCGCCTCACGAATATAGTCGACCACGGCGTCGACCGTGAGCCGCGCCACGAGGCGATCGCGCGCGTCTACCACCGGCGCCGAAACCAGGTCGTAGCGCTCGAAGGCCTGGGCCGCGTCCGCGGCGCGGTCCTGCGGATGCAGCGTGACGCGCTCGGGCACCATGACCGCTGCCACCTCCACGTCGAGGTCGGAGACGATCAGCCGCGCGAGCGGCAGCGTTCCGCGCAGGCGCCGTTCGCGGTCGACGACGTACAGCTGGTCGGTATGGTCCGGCAGTTCGTCCATGCGCCTCAGGTAGCGCGTCACCGCCTCCAGCGTGACGTCTTCGCGTACCGTCACCATCTCGAAGTCCATCAGCGCGCCGACGGTTCCTTCGGGGTAGGACAGCGCGGAGCGCAGCCGCTCGCGCTCCTCGGCGGGCAGCGACTGCACGACCTCCTGGATCACCTCGGCCGGCAGGTCCGGCGCAAGGTCCGCGAGCTCGTCGGCTTCCAGCGTCTCGGCGGCCGCCACCAGCTCGTCCGAATCCATGCTCGCGATGAGCGATTCGCGCACCGCATCCGACACCTCGAGCAGGATCTCGCCGTCACGGTCGGCTTTTACCAGCTCCCACACGACCAGGCGTTCCTCGAGCGGCAGCGCTTCGAGGATGTAGGCGACGTCGGCCGGGTGCAGATTTTCAAGCTTGGTGCGCAGCTCGGCGAGGTGCTGCTTGTGCACCAGCTGCTCGACCAGCGCGTGGCGGGGTATTTCCTGGCGGCTCACCAGACCCTCCGCCAGGGCGTGGCGGTGCAGGAGCTCCTGCACTTCGCGCAGGTTCTCCTTCAGGTCCTCGACCTCGAGCCTTGTAAGCAGTTCGGACATGTCGCCTGCGCGCAGCGCCGGCCGGTGGCCGGTCCGGCGCCATTGTATTGAATCGATGCGACGGGCGGAACCTTCGCCCGTGCGGCTAGCCTGTCACGGAATCTGCGCCATCGGCATGCGAGCTCGAATGGTCGCGATGCGCGCTGCGAGGTATGCCGTCATGTGGCCGCGATCATAGCGGCGCGGGCTGGGCAGTATGGCGGCGAGCCAGGCGGCCTGCTCGGGGCCGAGCTCGGCCGCCGAAACGCCAAAGTGGTGTCGTGCCGCCGCCTCGGCGCCGAAGATGCCTTCGCCCCACTCGGCCACGTTCAGGTACAGCTCGAGGATGCGGCGCTTTGACATGGTCGATTCGAGCATCCAGGTGATCGCGGCCTCCTCGCCCTTTCTCAGCCAGGTGCGCTCACCCGACAGCAGCAGGTTTTTCGCCAGCTGCTGGCTTATCGTGGATGCGCCGGCGACTACCTTGCCCCTTCTCTCGTTCTTCTCGATCGCCTTTTCGATCGCCTCCCAGTCGAAACCGGCATGATCGATGAACTTCGCGTCCTCGGAGGCCACGACCGCGCGCTTGAGGTTGGCCGAGATGCGCGCATAGGGCACCCAGCGCTGCCGCAAGCGCGCCGCGGAATTCTTCTCCCGCATGCGCTCGAGCTGCTCGCGCATGAATGCGGTGCTGGTCGGATTGTGCGTGTTCCACCACAGCACGTGGGCGTAGAACCACGCCTGGGCCAGAACGACGACGAGCACCAGCGCCGCCAAGCCGTAGCGCAGACTTTTCCACGCCAGCCGCAGCGTGCGCATCAGCCTCGCCGCAGCGCGGCGAGCACGGCCTGCGTGTCTGGGCGAACTCCGCGCCATATGGAGAACGATTCCGCCGCTTGCTCGACGAGCATGCCGGCGCCATCGCTCGTGCGCACACCCGCGCCGCGCGCGAGAGCGAGAAACGGGGTATCACGTCCGTACACCATGTCGTAAGCGAGCGCACCGGGCGCGAGCAGCGTCTGCAGCGGCGGCAGCGGCGGCAACTCGCCCGCCAGGCCGGCGGAAGTCGCGTTGATGACCAGATCGAACGCCGCCCCGGTGAGTTCGGCGTAACTGCAGCCGATCGTGCCTTCGAAGCGCGCCGCAAGCGTTCGCGCCTTGTCCGGCGTGCGGTTGGCCACCACGAGCCGTTCCGGATCCTGCGCGTGCAGGGATGGCACGACGCCTTGAGCCGCGCCGCCCGCCCCCATCACGAGCACGCGGCGGCCAGGCAGCGCGAAGCCGAGATTGTTTTCCAGGTCGCGCACCAGCCCGACGCCGTCCGTGTTGTCGCCCCACGGCGCGCCGCGATCGAGCACCAGCGTGTTGACCGCCTGCGCAGCGCGCGCGCGCTGGCTCGCGGCGGCGCAATACCGGAACGCCTCCTGCTTGAACGGCAACGTGACGTTGGCGCCAATGCCGCCCGCGGCACGAAATGCCTCCACTGTGGCACCGAAGGCGTCGACTGGAGCCTCTATGCTCAGGTACTGGAGGTCCTGCCCGCATGCGCGCGCGAATTCGGCATGAATCCACGGCGACTTCGAATGCGCGACCGGATTGCCGATTACTGCGTAGCGATCATGCATGCGCTATTTCGTCCAGATCTTGTCGCCCGGGCCGAAGAACCAGGTCCGGGTGATGACCAGCAGGTCGGTGTCCTTGCGGATGTCGGGCGGAAATGCCGCAAACGGCGAGGCCATGCGCACGATCTTGAACGCGGCGGCATCGAGCACCTTGAGCCCGGACGAGCGGTCCAAGTCCACCGACTGTACGCTGCCGTCGGGCCGGATGGTAACGGTGAGCCGCAGGTTGCCGTAAAGCTTGCCGCGCGCCTCCGCCGGGTAATTCAGCGTGCCGATCCGCTCGATTTTCTGGCGCCAGTCCTCCTCGTACTGTGCAAACCGGTACTCCGTGGCACGCGCTCCGATGAATTTCTTGCGCGGGCGCTTCTGGTACTCCTCGATGCGTCGGTCGATCTGCGCCTGAAGCTGCATCGCGGCGAGCGATAAGTCGGCCAGATCACGCCCGGTAACCTGCGGCTTGGGTTGCTCGGCGGGCGCCTTGTGTTCGGTTTGCGGCGCCACGGCCAGGCGCGACTCGGTCGCCTTGGCGAGCAGGCGCCGCTGCCGCTCCTCGAGCCGGTGCACGCGCCGTTGCGCCTGCGCGAGATCCCTGCCGGGGTTGTGCGGTCTGGTGACGGGCAGCGGCGTCTTGGCGCGTCGCGGCTCGTCCGTGTTGCCGCCGCGATCGAGATTCGCTTGCGCCAGAGCGTCGGCGTGGGCGGGCTTTTCCTTCGTCCTCGCGTTTACCAGCACCACTTCGAGCGGCTGGTTGGCTGAATTCCAGCGCAGTGCGTCGGGATAGCGAAAGTGCACCGCGAGCAGCGCGGCATGCAGCAGCACCGATACTGCAATCGCGCCGTAGAGCGCCCGCGTCTGACGGTCGAGGCCGACCCAGAAGTCGGGCCGTCGGATCGAGTTGGTCGCGATTGCTACCTGCAAAATCCCCTCACACACACGGGTGGCGGATATTCTAGGCCTTTAGGCGTCGCTCGGCAGCGTTGCCAGTTCGCCCGGCCCGTCCCCGCCGTCGATCGTCTCGCGATAGACGCACGCCGCCGTCCGTTCGACTAGGTCGATCTCTCCTATTTCGAGCCGCACCCGCGTCCCGGGCTCGAATTCCGGCAGCGAGGGGACGCGCACCGTGAGCGGCATGCCGTCCAAGCGCACTGTTCCTTCGCGCACCACGACACCTTCGGCTGCGCCTACCCGCTCCTGAACCAGCCAACGCAGGCACCAATAGTGCTCCATCGCCCGCTGGTGCTCGTCGTAGCGCGCGTGGGTCACTTCGTACGCGCGCATAGCCGTAAGCAATGCCTCTGCATTGCGCGTGAATGGCGGCCGGCGGCCTTCGAGCGAAGCGACCAGCTGCCACTGGTTGATCAGGTCGATGTAGCGCCGCAGCGGCGAGGTCATCCACGAGTAGCATGAGACCCCGAGGCCGTCGTGGGCCTCCGGATGCACGCTCATTCTGACTTTGCCCGAGGACTGGACGCGGTAAATGGCCGCGACGTCGCGCTCGGCGAGCAAGTTGCCCCAGGTGGTGTTGGCGAGAATCATGAGCTCGGAAACGAGCTTGTCCAACGGCGCGCCGCGGCGGCGCGGCTCGATCGAGACGCGTCCTTGCTCGACGCGAAACGAGTAATCAATCATGCCCGCGTTCACGCTCGGCTTGCCGCGCTGCGCTTCCAGCGCCAGTGCGAAGCGCCACAGCGTGCGCAGCTCCTCCTCGTGCGCCAGCCCGCCGGCGGCACCCGACTCGAATCCGCCGTTCAGGGTGCCGTAGTCCGCGTGGCGCAGGTTTGCCGCGATGCTCACCCGCTCGAGGCGGGAATGGTGGCCGCGCAGCGAAAAATCTTCGGCCGAGACGTTCAGGTACAGCGAAACGGCAGGTCGAGCGTCGCCGGCGTCGAGCGAGAAGCACTCCACCACGTCCTCGGGAAGCATGGTGTACTTGAGCCCTGGCATGTAGGCAGTAGAAAGACGCTCACGGGCAATTGCGTCCAGCGGTGACCCGGGTGCAAATCCCAGCGTCGGCGCCGCGATGTGGATGCCGATGCGAAGCTCGCGGTCCGAAACACGGGTCACCGAGAACGCGTCGTCGATTTCGGTGGTGCCGACGTCGTCCAGGCTTATTGCCTTGACCTCGGCTAGCGGAAGCTCTTCGGGCGTCGCAGGCAGCTCATGCGCGGGAAAGCGAGTGCCCCTCGGAAAGAACTCGAACAGGAACCGGTTGAGGTGAAAGTCGTGGCTGTCGGAGAGCAGGCCGCAGCGCTCGAAAAGGCGCGCCGATGCGAGCCCCGTCTGCTTGCAAGCCTGCTCGAAAGCCTTGGTTTCCGGTTTGGCGCGGTCCGGCGCGTACAGGAGTTCCTCGCGCAGGGCTGCGATCTCGGCAGGGCATTCAAAACGAGTCAGCATCGCCGCCCACTCGTCGACCCTCTCCTGCACGCGCTTCTTCTTCTCCAGGCCCGCGAGCGCCAGCTTGAGGATCTCCGCAGGCGCCGCCTGGAAGCGACCGCGGGCGCGCCGGTAGAAGTAGATCGGCGCCGAATGCAGCTTGATCAGGATCCCTGCCGACTCGACGGGGGTCGGCTCGCGCCCCACGTACTCGCGCGCAAGGTCGCGGAATTCGAATTCCGCCTCCGCGCAACACTGCCACAGGAAGTCGGTTTCAAGCCCGTCGGCAAAGGCCTGTGCCGCGGCGAGCAGTTCGCTGCCGGACGGCCGCTCGAAGCTAAGAAGCACGTTCGCCGCCTTGACCTTCGTGCGGCGCCCGTGCGGACTTTCGACCTGGAACGAAGCCGGCGCCTGCGCCAGGACCGAACCCACCTTGAACTCTCCGTCTTCTTCGTAAAGGAGTTGCATCGCCCGGGAATTATAGGCGGCGTGCCGCGGCGAGCGCCGCAGGGCTCCGCCTAGGGAAGCGCGATCCCCGCGAAAGCCAGGATTCGCGGCAGGTGCTCCGGAAAACTCTGCAGCGTGTGGTCGCCGCCGTCGCGGATTACCGTGCGCGCGCCCTCGAACTTGCGCGCCGCATCGCGCCAGTCCAGGACCTCGTCGCCGGTTTCCAGCAACAAGAGATAGCGCTCGGGGTCGGGCTGCGCGACCGCGAACGCGCGCCAGCCCTCGAGATCGGCACGAGTAAGCTGGTAGGTCGCGCCGGTATAGAGATTCTTCTGCGTGCCGAGGTAAGCCTCGAGCCCGACGTCGGGTGTCATCGCGGGATTGATCAGGACCGCGCGCGCGCCGAGGCGCTCGGCAAAATGGATGGCGTAAAAGCCACCGAGCGAGCTGCCGACGAAGGTGGGATTAGGCGTCTTCCGCGCGAGATCGGCCTCGATCACGCGCACCGCATCCCGCGGGTCCGGCGGCAGCGCGGGGCAGGCGAAAAGGTGCCCGAGCCCCCGAGCTCGCATGTAGGCGTCCATCGTGCGCGCTTTGTGCGACGCGGGCGAGCTGTTGAAACCGTGCAGGTAGATGATCCGCGTCGTCATGCGCCTGAGCCGAGCCGCTCGAGCAGCCTGCGGTGCAGGCCGCCGAAACTCCCGTTCGACATGATCACGACCTGATCGCCCGCGCGGGCGTCCTCGGCAAGCATTGCGAGCAGAGCCTCGAGATCGCCGACGCAGCGGGCGCGGGCGCCAAGCGGGCGCAGCGCCTGTGCCGCGTCCCAGCCGAGCTGGGCATCGTAGACATAAGCCACGTCTGCCGCCGCGAGGCTCGAGGCAAGCGCGTCCTTCATCATGCCGAGCTTCATGGTGTTGGATCGCGGCTCGAGCACCGCCACGATGCGCGCTCCGCCTAACCGCTGGCGCAGGCCCTCTAGCGTCGCCCGGATCGCGGTCGGATGATGTGCGAAATCGTCGTACACGGTCACCCCGCGCGCCTGGCCGCGCAGTTCCATGCGCCGCTTGACCCCGGCGAACGTGCTCAGCGCTGCAATCGCTTGGGCCGGCGCAACTCCCGCGTGACGTGCCGCCGCTACCGCAGCAAGCGCATTTTGTCGGTTGTGCGCCCCGAGCAGACTCCAGGCGACGCGGCCCACAGCCCTGCCCTGCCACGCGATCTCAAACCCCCCGTCGGCTCCGGGCTTACCAGCCATCCAATCTGCCTCGTCACCAAAAGCCTCCACCGGCGTCCAACAGCCCATGGCGAGAACCCGTCGCAGCGCGTCGTCACGGCCATTCGCGACGATGAGGCCAGATCTAGGCACAATGCGCACTAAATGATGAAATTGTCGCTCGATAGCTACAAGATCGCTGAATATGTCTGCGTGATCGAACTCCAAATTGTTCAAGATCGCGGTTCGGGGACGGTAGTGGACAAACTTCGAGCGTTTGTCGAAAAAGGCAGTGTCGTATTCGTCCGCCTCGATCACGAAGTGTTTCGCTCCGGTGAGGCGGGCCGAAACGGGGAAATCGAGCGGCACGCCGCCGATCAGAAATCCCGGTTCCCGCCCGGCTCGCTCGAGGATCCAGGCGAGCATGGAGGCAACCGTGGTCTTACCGTGCGTTCCGGCAACAGCAAGTACCCACTTATCATGCAATACCTGCTCCGCCAGCCACTGCGGCCCAGAGATGAATCGGTCGCCGCGATCCAAGATGGCTTCCATCAGGGGATTTCCGCGCGTAACGACGTTGCCTACCACCCATACGTCGGGGGCGAGCGCGATCTGGCGGCTTTCGTAGCCCTCGATCAGGTCGACTCCGAGCGCGGCCAGTTGATCGCTCATCGGCGGATATACGTTCGTATCGCAACCCGTAACGCGGTAACCGGCAGCCTTTGCGATAGCGGCGATTCCGCCCATGAATGTGCCGCAGACGCCGAGGATGTGGAGGTGAGAGGGCATGGGAGCGGCGAAAAGGCGCCGATTCTACGCGATACTGGATGCCCGACCGCCTACGCTATGATGTACCACCTTGGGAGCCTGATCGTGGCGCTCCCCAAAACTGTCGAGGCACTGCAATGGGCCGCAAGGGATCGCGGCAAAACGGAACACGCGCACGGATTGCAGCCGCCGCGGCGCGCATCATGGCCGAGGACGGCATCGACGATTTCGCGCTCGCCAAGCGCAAGGCGGCGCGCCAAGTTGGCGCCGAAGAAACCCAGGCCCTGCCGGCGAACGACGAGATCGAGGCCGAATTGCGCGCCTACCGAGCGCTTTATCAGCCGGCCGAGCACCCCGAGCGAATTGCGGAGCTGCGGCGAATCGCGCTCGACGCAATGCGCGAGTTGCAAGGCTTCAATCCCTATCTTACCGGCACGGTGTTGACCGGCCTCGCCGGCCGCTACGCGGAGATCGACCTCCAGTTGTTCCCCGAGAGCGCGAAGGAAGTGGAGATTTTCCTGCTCGATCGCAACCTCGCCTACACGACGTCGGAGGGGCGTCGCTATTCGGGCGACCGGGTGCGCTCGGTAACCGTGCTCTCGCTGAGCTGGCAAGGCG